>JACCDH010387524.1_pt1 | contig 280801 bp, 246 predicted proteins | sample 7442481 | NCBI WGS metagenome assembly JACCDH01 (sample SAMN15323433, study PRJNA562643) | freshwater metagenome | isolation source: river surface water | place: USA:Blue River Watershed | collected 2017-08-15
AATTATCACCTGCAGCATAACCGTCTGTATGGTCGTGGCAGTAAACTGCACGCATGTTGCCATTCACTGTTGCTAGTGCTGTTGAATTGGGTTGACTCGGCAAAACAACGCCTCCAGTAGGATTGACGTACGTGATGTAATTCAAGCCTGTAGCCAATAATCCGTTGTTGTCAAAAACATGGAGTGCATGAATGGTATCCGAAAAACTTGTCACACTTTGCGTCCAACTAACCGTATTATTGGTATTCAATACAACACGTTTTAACTGGTTATTGAGTGCATAATACCCGCTATTCGTTGAGCTGTTGTTAAACTTCAAAGCTGTCACTACACCTGTTGGCGTTCCGTTTATTGTTAGGTTGTATCCTTGTAGGTTTCCAATTAGGTTCACTCCACCAAAAACGACAGTTGTTGGCTGGTTAGGTACCATAAGTGTTGCTACTTTGCGCAAGGCATGTACGTTGTTTTGTAAGGTAGTCAAATTACTCGGTAAGTGTGTCTCCCACGATTGCCCGCCATTGCTTGTTGTTTTCAAGGCAAAATGTGCACCAACCAATGTTCCTGATTGTTGGTCTGCGAAATGAACATCGCGGTAGATTGGACCAAATATCATTTTCACAGGCGTCCGAGCCATGCCCGACAATCGGTAAATACCTCCTTGTTGTGAAACAGCTACAGCAATTTGTTCTTGAGGGATCCAAGCAACAGCAGTCATACCAACAACAGCTTGCCCTGCCTGAACAGCATATAAATTAGTTGTGATATCATTATTGAAAGCAATTAAGCCATTTTCACCTACCAAATAGACACTATTTCCTTGCACAGCAATAGAACGCCATGCATGAGCACCGGATAAGGAAGTGACACTTCCACCATTCAAGGCTGTTATGTTTTGCCACGAAGCATTGGTACTCGCATTAGCTTTTTGCTGTGCGTACCCATTTGCACCAACGACCAATACTTGATTCGTTGGCAACAAGCTGACATCGTAGAGATTAGCTTTGGTATTGGTTGGCAACAAAGCCCACTCGTTATTGTTCCAATCCGCTTGTGCAAACAAGCCTTTATCACCAGCCAAAGCAATTGTATTAGCTCCGCTTGTTAAGGCGTTTAGTGTCACGCCAGCACTGTTTTGAAGGAGTCTGTCTGTCCAAGAAATACTTGTTGGTACACCATTCAATTGTCCGCTTTCGCGTACACGACCCTGAGCACCATAATTTTTCACGTACTTGTCTACACAGTTCAAGTATTCGTAACCTGCACTGGTTGTTCCAGCGATTGCAGTTACACTACTCGCACCGATTTGTCCTTGCAAATAAGCACCACCTGTTGTAGGTGTTGCAATAACAAAAGAACCTGTTGAATTGGTCAAAAAGGTGAAATCACTGATTGAACTTGCAAGGGTATTCCAAGCTTGGAAATTCTGATTAGCAGCCGTTTCTTTGGTCGTGTACAACACGCCATTTGTACCAAGTGCAAACAAATGAATCAAACCGTTGTATGCAATCGCTTTGAATTGTTGAATAGACGCAGTAGGAAGCGTTTGCACAGTAGACGTGAAATTGATTCCATTTTGAAACAAGGCATGGCGGTTACTTTTGTATAGGACACCGTTGTCAATTCCATAGTATACTTGTTCGTTGGCAATTGTTACAGCAGTTAACTGATCCCATTGGTTGCTTGCAAGCGGGTTGAGTGACGTTTGTGCTATCATTCCCAATTGACCCGTTGTTTTCAGAACCAACTGATAAGTAATGAACCCATTACTTGCTACCAAATTCAACTGATTGGTTGTTTTTTGAATGAGCGCCATTTCAAAATGATTGTTCGCAAGCACCGAAGGAAACGACCATGTCAGACCACCATCCATTGTTACACCTATTCGGGTATTTTGGTTTTCTTCGAGTACCGTTATACCACGGTTTTCATTTAAAAAGTAAACCGTTTTCATTGGCAACGCTAGATTACTCACTTTGATGATTTGTTGGGCTACTCCATTTACCGTTTTGAGTTGAACAAACTGCCCATCTGCTCTGAAAATATAACCATCCGTAGCCGTATAAAATGCACTTTTAGCAAGACTTGGCAATTTCAATTCATCAACTGTCCAGGATTCACTCCAAGAGGACGTATTGTAGGTCAATTTACCAGAAACAATGATTCCAATACTTCCCCAAGTGGAATTGGTTTGTGTACCCGTTAATTTAACTTTTAGTTGGTTACTTGTCTCATCAACCAATGTCATATCCGTGATACTTGCTATTGCTACACCCACATTGGCAATAATCGAAAGCGATCCATTATTCAACAAGAGCACTTCCCCTTTTGCCGTACTAAAGATCATCTTGGCTGTTCCATTGACAACAGCAGTTGGTTGAGCAGCAACAATTTTTGACGTAATTCCTAATTGATAGGAATTTAATAAATCCCATGAATAACCACCATCTTTGGTTTCCAACAAGGTTCCATCGGTTCCAAAAGCATAACCCAGGGTATTCGTCAACCAAGTGATTCCAGACAAAGAAGCGCCAAGTGTTCCTTCAACGCGTTGCCAATTGGTTCCCGCATTGGTTGTTTTCAACAAATAACCGCGCGATCCCATTCCTAACGAAGGGCTAGGTACAAAACCAGTCATGTAACCAACAGCACCGTCAATCATTTGAATCGCTGTTGTTTGGAAATTCATTGGAACACCATTTGGTGTAAACACATCCATGATCTCCATGGCATCTTGATCGGGCATCCATTGTGCTACCAATTGATTCAATGAATTGTATTGGTAAGTCGTTGCCAAGGTATGATTGGTAATGACTTGATGTGTATTGAACTTTCTATCGTGTTCTATTGCAGTACGAGTTGCAGTCGTCATGTTCAAAGCTTGTACTCCTTCTGGTGGTACTGTTTTGATCAAATTACCCGCTTGGTCGTAATAATACAAGGTGAAATGATATTCTGCCTCGTTGTAATCAATGGCTAATTTTTCATCCGCGCGCATGCAATGCGCAATGTACCCCTGTGTAAATTGCTCCGTTAATAAAGCAATTTGAGCTTCGTATGCTAATTGCGCATTCACATAAGCCGCATTGGTATATAGTTCCACACACGGATTTAAGTATGCTTGGTACGATTCTTCAACGGCAGTTATTCCTGATACACTTGGTTCACAAGGTGCTTGCGTTGTTTCCGAACAAATACTTAACAAATCTGGAACAAGTTCTAAACTAGTAAAGCCATCAATCACTTGTTGCAAGGATGCGCAATACACGTCGACACAGAAGCATAAATTATTTGCAATAAAATCCTCCAAGGTGATCAATCTTCCCAAATAATCATGATTTGAAACAAGTGCCCATTCGTTGTAATGATTGACACAATTCAAATAATCATTGTATGCCAACACACACGGATCTGTTGCTTCAGGCAAGGCTTGAGAAGGACAGTATTCATCGATACTCATTACTTGAGGACTCGTCAATAATGCAGTACTTTGATCCATTTGAATAAATCCATCCAAGTAATTCAAGTAATCGATGATGCAGTTACACTTACCTGTTTGCATGAAAAGGGAGTAATCTGGATACAACAAGGTTAAATTTACCGAATGAACTTGAGCAAAAACACTGGTGTTGAATTTATCGATTTGATCGACATAATTTGCCCAATATTGTTGGCAAGTTTCAGGATCTAATGAATCTCCTACTTGACAACTCGGGAAAACTGGCGGCATTACAGGACAAATTGTCGTATCATAAAATGTAGCGATGTATGCTTCAAATGCATCCACCCCATTTGCTGAACAACATAAATTATTCAACAAGAAAGTTTCGTAACTGGTCATATTCACCAATTTTTGAAATTCACCGCAATTCGTAAATTGACTTGAATTATTGGAATACCATGTAAATGCCGTCACATAATCGTTGTATAATTGGGCGCACGTTCCTTCTTCAATAGATGCTGCAGTCAGCGTTGGATAACCATTAATGGGCGTAAGTACGGTCGGATGGTATTTGTTTGCATCTAAATACGCAACATACTCTTGTAAATGATCCGTATATTTTGTCATTGCAAAGGATGCTAAATCAATTGGTGTTGCTGTAGCTAAGCCAATAGTTGCACGTAGGTTGTTGTAATAATCTAATGCTCTGTTGTAGCGCCCATATTCTGCTTCCACATTGGTTGTTGTTCCATATTCTTGAATAAACGTCAATGGTTCTTTGACATATTTTAGTGAATCGAAGCGTGTATCAAAATCAGACAAAAAGCGCAAATAGGTTGTGATTGGGTAGTTGATTCCATTGCTGGAGAAATACTTGTAATCGACAGGGTGAACAAAATTATTGTTGGTAGTATCCCAATTGTTTCGGCTATTCAATGAATCAATTGCTAATTGGTACTGCTCGTAATTTTGCGCAGTCAATACTTCAAAAGTCATTCCTGCATCAATAATTGCTTGTAAGCGTTGTTGTACCTGTTGAGCTGATTCTTCAAAAACTGAAGGCGTTGAAGGACATGTTTCACATTTTTTCAAGGGCACGCACGAAGTTCCAACAATGAATCCTGAAACAGTTGTCCCATTGACATCAAAAGTAGCGGCCAATTTAAAATCGTGAAATTGACTGTAGTTATTCATGGTACCAATGACTTCTAATTCACCAACACTCACCAGGTTCGTAAAGTCGCAACCCGCATAAGTTGTCCCATCGATTGCTAATTGAAAACCACAATTATCCGTAGCAAAATCGATGTAAGAAACACCATTATTTGAGCTTGTTATCCCAATTAAACTTGCATTCAAAGGAGCGAGCTGACTCACTAAGGCACTTGTCAATTGGTACTCATTTCTCAGTTCATAAGTTGTTTGACCATTATAAGGTAAGACAGCACTCAACACTGCTTCTAAATCACGCGCATTTTCATGTGCTGGTGTTCGGCATAACAATGGTGTTGGTAAATCACATGTTCCAATGTAAACAGGTTGTTTTACATTCATGATATCTTGGTTGATACTCAGTGATAATTGCGCTAAGAAATTTCCAAGGGCATCAACAAGCGTTATTTTCATTGTGTTCAACGCACCTGCTTCGACTTTAGAAATCCCTCCTATTAAGTTAAAATCATTGGTTGTAAATGTTGAGGGGTTGATTGCATTGATTTGCAACACCAATTGGTAGGGGTTGTTTGCATCTTGTATGTAAAATTTACTATTTCCATCAAAACTCCACGTGACATCTTGTAACGCTTGATTGGCAATTGCCGATTGAATAGTAGGCGTAACAAATACATCCAATGGAGCATTATTACCTTTGATCACATAATTTGCTGATGCAAATTCACCCAAAGCAGCGATGCTTTTCAGTAGTATTGTCAGATCTTTTCCTAATTGATTTTTTTCACAAACCTCTTCGAATTGACATGTAGTGACATTGATTGTCGTTGTACCTGATAAGGTAACTGTAACGTTAGTGTTGTTAATTGGTACTTGTGCTTTGATCGTAAATTCATATTGTCCGTTTACCAATTGTGTTGCCGACATGCTGTGCAAGAGCGAAATGTCGTCCCAATTGAAGATAACTGGTTCGTTTACTTGTTTGGATAAGGTAACAGTTGCATAAGTTCCGCTACTCGTTTGCCACAGCATATCCAGAATTGAAGGAGTAGTCGTTGTTGTTCCAGTAACCATTGGTAATGGTCCAGAGAGATTAAAATTGGATTGTGCCAATTCTAAACTTGAAAAGCTTGGTTGGTTTGAAACGTTATACGTTGGTTCGTCCAATAAATTTGCAATAGCCAAATCGTTCAATACATTTTCCACTGCACTGACTGTGGGACATTTTCCAGTTTGAATGTACATTTGATACGCCATTTCGTTGGCAGTGGGTAATTGACCAGATGGGTTGTTTGCCTCGTTTGGACGCATGACGCGTTTTTGCTTGTTAGCATACAAGGATGTGTTCCCACCACTACACGATTGTTGGCCATTGAAATAAGGCGAACTTGCATAATTATTATAATCAATCATAGCGATGGTTGGGTCAAAAGAAGTGTTTCCGATACAACCATTGTAACTGTAATAATCAGGAAGCGTTAGCGCATTTTGATCAGCCAACGCTTGTTGTAACTCTTGTTTCAAGGCTAAATAAAAACCTTTGAACGCTATCCATTCTGCGTCACGCATTGCAGTATTTGAAGTGCTGTTGGAAGAAACATTATCGCCAAATCGAGTACACGAAGCACTTGGTTGATATCCTATGGAACTAGCTCCACAACGATTCATAATTGCGACAACTTCAACAAGAGAATATGTTACCCCATTGATGACTTGGTAATTTGAAAAACGTTGGTCAAATTGTGTATTGATTGTTGTTGCATTGGTTGCGTGTGGTGCATGCGCCCAAAAAGGATCGTACACCGCAGACGTAATCGAATTCCAATTCGTTAAGCGTTGGTTGACATTTTGAATACTTGCATAATTTGATTTGATAAATCCGTTTTGAACCGCTTCGTTCCACGTTTCTGTTTCCGCCATTTTTTTATCAAAATCATCACTTGAAACAAGTTCATTTCCATAGGGTTTCTCTTGGTCTTTACAACTTTCAAGGTAACCATATTCTGGGTGATAAACAATCAATGAATGAGCCCACGATGGATTGTTTTCATAGTAGACAATAAAGTCAGCAACATTTGCTAAGTTTTCAGGGAACGTGTATGACAACCCATTTGATGGATCTGTGAATACCAACGTTGGATTCGATACAGCAGGTTGGTACCCGCCAGTTATTGTATGTGTAAGGGGAATTTTACTCCGTATTAATAAGCCATCTTCTCTGTATTCATTGACGAAACCAGCAGACGTTTTTAAGCGCGGGTGTCTCCAATTTGCAGTTACTTTTGGCAAGTGATTGGTTTCATTCAATACAGACAAAGCAAATGTATTTACAGCAAATTGTCCGTTTGCATTTTCATATTCTGCATATTGACCATCCGGTAAGACATCGATTACTAATTTCTCGGTTAATATCTCGCAAGGTGATTTTTGATCACACGATGCATTACATACTTCAACTTGTTCGTTGTAATCTTCTTCCGTCCCTTTTCCACTGATAATAAACGTAGCTAAATCACCCAAATTAGCCAAACAAGCTGCACAATCGATTGGTAAACAATCGTCCATGTCGGTACTATTGATTGCATTGGTTTGTAACGTTTCTAAAGGTGTCAGACATTCGTTGAAGTTTTCATCTAAAAATTGCGCTAAGTAATAGTTGAATGCTTTGCTATTAATGGTTAATTTTTTGATTAATTGGTAATCCCCAACAGCGACATTCGGGATAACGAAAGCGCTTGGCGTGTAAACAAATGAACCATTTGCACACAAGGTTTGAAATTGAGGTACACCATTGACATTTACAAATCGACCCGTCAATTTTTTGTTTATTGCATAAGCTGCCAATAAGTCCACACCACATTCATCAATAAACGCAATACTCAAATCGTAGATACAATCATAACACAAATCTGGTGTACATGAATTGGTATAAGCTGGAACTTCTAAACCATAGGTTAATTGAACGTTCGTTATAGCAGAAATTAAGATTTTTTGATTGTGAATCAAGCTGTTTTCGCTACTATTTACAGTAGATGGATGAAATTCATTTATTAATTCATCGTGCACATTAACTGGTGAAAAATTTGACGGCAAGGCTGCTAAATTTGCAGGGGACTCTCCAGCCAAAGCAGTCGCAACAACTCTTCCTTCTTGATCCAAATACGATACACTTACTTGTCCATTGGCATCAATTACTAAGTTTTTTTGGTAATGTGAATAATCCCCTACTTCCGAACCGAACAATCTGTCTAATTGGACTTGTAACGGTTGTCCATAATAATAACGGGATTCGTGACCGCTTCCCAATTGGAAATCGGCACCTACTCCTCCTTGTCTTCTAATTCGGCCCGTATTATCAGGTGTGTATTCCACTTGTGAATAAGGAAAACCAGCTGCATTTGGAATATAGCCGTTTTCATTCGAATTTAAACCGTTCGAAGACGAATAATACTGAGCTGCACCTGAATTAGTTCCCATAGGTACAGGATTCAAATTGCAGTTATTGCTCCCTGAAGAAATGTCAAAAACAGATCGGTCGAAGGGAGTTGCCGTTGTTGTAGCAGACCAATTGTTGTAATATTTTAAAGCAGGTGCTGCACTCGTTGAGGAGCAAACAGGTTGTTCAACAGGTGTTGGAAGCACTTGAACCGTTCCTCTACCTTGGTGGTCGTAAATAGTTTGTCCAACAATCACATTGTTATCCGAATTGATTCGCGTGACCATTTGTCTGTTACGGAGTGAACCGTCAAAGAAACTGATGACTTCTTTTTTCTTACCCTCCTCGGCATACGTTGTACTGTATTGCCAGTTCTTTTTGATTTCATACGCCATTTGAGGCGAAATTGTCACAAAATTGGTTTGACTCACTAAGACCTCATCAGAAGCAGTTGTCCAAACACCAACAATGCGCTTGGTCAAATCAGTTGTGTTTCTTCCGATTGCACGCACGCGGTAACAAACATACCCTTGATCAAAAGCTAAAGTAATGCTGTAATGAGTTGCAGTTGTATTGATACGTGTTGAATTTGTTCTGTAATTTATTGAAACATCACTCGGTAACAGAACACTTGAACCCGTTGATGCATAATTGTTGACATAAGTCCACTCCAATTGGTATTCTTCCGCACCTGGAATAGGATCCCAACTAATTTTTAATTCATCCGAATGTTGATCACAATCCGAATCAACAAATTCTTGTGCATTCAAGCCAAGTAAATTTGGCACGGTACTAATTTGACCAGTAAAATCATACACACGGTTCACAAACAAATCGGCATAGACATATAAATTAGAAGGTAATCTATTTACTGTTTGATTATCAACTTCAATTGCTGTAATAGCAACGGAATATTTTTCAACGTTATCAAAAAAGTAACTGGCTTTGTCTTCGAAACTTAAGGAGTCAACATGTGCATTCCAAATGGTTAAAACAACCGATTCTGTTGTAGTAACGGTACTATTGATACTTGCGTATTTTGTAATCAACAACGTGACTTTTATTTCCTGTGTTGGAAACAAGGAATCGTAGTGATGATCGACACCAAAGGTAACAACCCCTTGTTTCAATACATCAGAATAATTTGACAATTGTGGTGAGTTAATAGCGACAGTTGTACTCGCTGTAGCCGTTCCAACAACCACAGGCTGTGCTGTTCCTGTACTGATAGGCGTTGCAATTTTTCCACGTGTGACAGGTTCAATTCCAGCGAAACTTTTTAAAGAAAAAATGCTGATTAGTACTAAAAAAAATGCGTATTTCATGTTCATATTATTTTGTTGGAATGCGTAAATCCATCACTTCGTAGTTTGCGAAACCAGGAGATAATGCTAATAAATCGATGTTCTCAAAGTAGGTTGAAAACGCGAAGGTTGCAGGTGAAAAAACAGTTGGTTTCACAGCGTTTATCTGAATGCGTATAACAGGAGTTTCTACTGTTTCATCCTCTAAATTATCTTGGTAATAATTATTGGGTTTGTACCAAATTTCATTTTGAACCAAGGTTCCTTTTTTATTGATCAAAAAAGTCACTTTTTCAATACTTTGATGACCTTTGAATTGCAATTCATAACGAAACCCTAAAGCAGTAGCTTGTTTTGTTACTAGCACATTTCCATTTTTGTATTCATCAAGGAAACCATCCATTGAAAATGTCGGATTTAATGGGTCCGCTTTGTACACAACTATCGATTCATTAGTTGAATCAACTTGAATTTTGATTCCTTGTTGTTGGATAATGGTATTGCCTGATTCTTTCAACTTATATGCACCATTGACGCCATTCATAACAACGCCATTTTCAGTTGTTGTTGGAGATGGATCTGTCGCATTTTTAAAAATCAATTTGTCGTAGGAAATCAATTGATTTTCCTTTTTCAAGACCTTAGATGCTTGTTCGAGTTCTTTCATCCACTCGCTTACATTATCTTGCCCAAACGCTGCATGAAAGAAAAACAGCCAAGCAATTGCGATTAATTTAGTTTCCATCACTAGACGAGTTTTCACGGTTTTCTTGAATTGTCATTACCCCTTTTTCCGTTTCTTTTTTGACACGAATGAGTTTGCCTTCTTCATCGTATTCGTAGAGTTTGGCATAATTGCGTTCGTCCAATTCTGCCATTAAGCGCAAGGTCATTGGGTCATACACATAGGTTATGGTGCTGCCGTCTACAGGAAAAATTCGGATGTCATCAAAAAGCACTTCCCCACTATTCGACAATAATTCTATTTTAATTTGTCCTTGAATGACAATGGAAATCGTATCCTCTATGCGTTGCCAACCATCGATGATTTGCCCACTTGCATGCAATTGTTTTTGAAATTGACCATTCTTTACTGCAATGTATCCGTGTGTGTAAGTAGTTGCAGAAGTAGGTGTTGAAGGTTCTTTCAACCAAGCAGAAAGCACGTATTTCCCAATACTAGGTTCAAATTTCTGAATACAATCTTCACAACCTAATTGCGCAGAACAATCAGTGAATAAATTGGGATTTACAACTCGAGTAAATACCATGTTACAGTTATTGAATTTCACTACAACACAATAAAATTTGCCAGCAATTATTGTTCCTTTTGCGCAAACTTTGTTACTATAGGTATGATTGGTGTTGATAGGGAAAGTATTTCCTTGCACATACTGAGCAACAAGCTGACTTTCCGAATCATAAGGTCCATAGATTGTCAAGTTATTATTTGGACCAATAATTTTAAAAAGTGTATCGTTTACTGTTTGACTTGCTTGAAATACATAATAAACAGTGAGTGCATTTCCATTGATGCAATCGACACTATTGTCTAAATTAAAGTCATATGCCACAGAAGGTAATGCATTACTGCATAACTTTTCGTAGGCATTTAAATTGGTGTTGGAAGGCGTTAGTGCAAAAACACAACTACTTATTACAACAGACAGAGCAACTAAAATTGTTTTCATTTAATTTATTTTTAAAAGCGTACTAGTATTCAAAGCGATTTGACCAGCGCTTGGATGATTGAATTCGTAATTTACTTCACAATCATTTCCAGTTTTCAATGTGAACACCATCTTGAAAGCCCCATTATCACCTCCAACAATTCGCGAAATTTTAATCGTTCCATTGCTCAAAAGTTCCGCTGTAGCCTCGCCATTTATAAGTGCAAAATCAAAATCAACAGCACCATTTACTCCGTTGAGCAACAAAACATTACCATCAGTTGGTTTGGTCATCGAAAGCGCACATGGATTATCGTTGCAATTTGTAGGCAATGATTCAAAAACGATGGGACTTCCAGGTGTAACTTTTAAACTGTTTTTCCCTGTATGCGCATCAGTTGTAACTAACGCATTGATTGGTAATTTTTGCAATTGATTGTTGACCATCGTACTGTGAAAAAATGTTTGATCTGAACAATTACTGTATTCGAAGTCTTCAAAATTTCCAACTGCAAGTTGTTTTAATGCAGTATTTGCAGCAACAGCAGTCGTCAAGGTATTGTTAAACCCAAATGCACTTGTTGCATAACGACCAAGCGCATCGCGTGTTTCAAGGGTCATTCCATTTGGAGAAAAGGCAGTCACTTCAGAAACAAAAGTCCAGTTTTGCGTATTTTTATTCCATGAACTTCCATTATTTTTATAGAATGGAGCATACGCAGTAAATACTCCATCACGTCGAATGTTTGTATTGCGGTCATAATAACTTTGCGTTCTATCAGCTAGATAAGTGTATGAGCGAATTGGACGCCAATTGCCTTTTGTTCCTGTAATGTACGGATTTGAACTTTGATTATTACTAGTAAAACAACCACAATAGGTATTCCAATCGTCAGAGAATTCAACAGCTCCCGCATTGATAACTTCTGTAAATTGATTGTTTTTCAACCCTGTAATTGGATTCTGTTTAGTAGTCATACTTGCCATTGAAGTGGCTTGTTTGTTCTTATTTCCAGAGCGAATGATCTCTATGTAATCGCCATTATTCATTTGAATAGGAGTACCTTGTTTGTCAATCAAATAGATGCCCAATGAGGTTACATCATTTATCCATGCTTTGGTAATGGTATTACCATGAACTACTTTCACTTCATCACCAGGGATAAAATGATTCATTGCAATTGGGACAGCTACAAAACCAGCCGTATTATTTGCATTACATTGATAGGTGTAACGCAAATTTTCACTTAGTGAACCAAGTTGCTTGTATTTCCAGTAGGCTGGATAGTTTAATTGATAAATTTCATCATTGAAATCGGTTGTTGTTTGGGTAACCAAGACTTCACCTGTTTGTGCATCATATGCAATGTTTTTCGTTGCAACAACAGAACCATCTTGTTTCGCAACCGTTTTTTCAAGTACCCCAAATTTTTGCGTGGTTTTATTCATTGTGGCACTTCGGAAACGGTTTGTGTTTGATTCAAAGAAATTCAAAACAATCGGAATCGCTAAGAAAATTCCAAAATTAAAGGCGTTAAAATTCAAATCAGTTTTGATTCCAATGGATTTTGTTTCACTTTCTCTGAAATCAGCAACAGCATCGTAACGCACACCAATATTTTCGTTTTTCAGACTTCCATCTTCAGTAATTACCGCAACATTATTGCGTAATTTATAGAAGGGATAACTATCCACCATTCCAATTGAATCCGCAGCATAATAATAATTCACTTCTGATATGGGATCGGAACTAGTTTGCGGATAAACAGCTTCTTTTTTAGGTTTTCCATGCATATCATTTAATTGAATAGAAAAACCTTGAGAAGCAGTTAACAATTGGTGTTTTGGTAATAATGGGACAGTAATATTAGAAGCAATCGGATTTCTAGAACGCACTTCTACTAAAGTTGGAAATTCACGTGCTGTAAAAAACTCTTTTACGACCACACCTGTTGCCGTTCTGTTGACACCATTGCGACTGATATCACGAATTTCAACCCTTGCATAACCTACAGTTGGGGAAGGAAATTGCGATTCCATCACTGGTGTTTCTTGGTACAATTTATCGTCAATTCCCAAGCGTTTTTTCTCAGCATACACAACAGCTTGGTGCCACGTATTTTCATCACCTCCCATTTGAGGTTCATAGGTTGCAACTCCAGAAGAAGTTCCATCAGGCATTTCGTATTTGAATTCTTGACCGTAATAATATCCTGATTCCGTGTTATCAGTTAATACATTCCAATTATCGTGAATGGTAATTTGTTTGACACGTACACCTCCACCTAATTTTTTCAATTTCGGATCAATCAAACGAATCCATGATTTTTCAAGGATGATGTTAACCCCTTTTTCTTTTTGATAAATGGGTAAATTCGGACCCGAAAAAATATCTTTGAAAGATACAATTGAATTTAAAATTGCATCAGTGAAATCTCTGAAGCTACTTTCATCCGCATCTTCAGCTGCAGTCGTATTTACATCATAGATATTTCGTGATAAATGTAAGCGACCAAATAATAAAGCAGCTTTTGTAATGGGGCTGTAATTACTATCACCGTGATTAACAATTTCATCACCTACAAGTAGTATTTTACCATATTTCACACCGTTTCTCCATTCGTGACCTAGACTACTTACTTCTGCATAACCAGAAACGTATTCAAATCGTCCATAATCAGCAGCATCTAGCGGTTTGAAATCGACCAGCGTCCTAAAATAAATTTGTTGGCCAACTTTAACATAGTTTGAAATGTCATCTGAATTGTCCTCAAGTTGAAACAATAACTCACGGTTTCTGTTTTTTTCATGGCCATTTTTTGTTGAAATAGTAGCCACTTTCGGTTGTTGATTTACCGCAAAGTTTGCATCCGATAGATGAGGGTTTCCATTTGCATCGTATTCCATCAAACCTGCAATTTTGAACATTTTGCTCGCACGTTTATTTTGAACATAGGCATAATCATCTGATTCATAGTCGACATGAATTTTTCCTCCCGTTGGCAAATGAATATCAGTCAAATGCCATGCACTTGCATATTGATCAGCCAGGGAATGGGACAATTGACCAGCATAAGGAAAATCTGCATTCATCATTTCAGGGTGAAGCGGAGCATCCGTTGTATTTCCTGATAAAGGACGGTAAACACCCCACCGATCAACAGCTTTCATTTCATATACTGGATTCAAACCATTGTAATCAAACGTATATTTTCTTGATTTCATTTTATTCGACTTCTGGTAAGTGACTTTGATTGATTTTAAGGTCAATTTACCCGTTGAATCTGCAGGACTATTATTAGAAAGGGCGTTTATATTACCCGCATACATTGGGCATAACTTGTATGAATAATCGAATGAAACAATTTGAACTGGCGTTCCATTCATACCGTTTTTCTTGAAATCAGGTTTGGTGAACAGTTGTATTTTTTTCAACGCAAGCATGGCGTTATTATCAGACGCATCTAAACCTCCTCTAACTCCTTTTACAGGGTGACCATCCGCTCTTTTGGAGAAGGAGAAAATTGCAACATAATTTTTCGTTTCCACTTTCTTGACATACCACAATTCCTTTTCTCCATAAATGACACTTGCTTTGTCGTCGTGCGAATCTGTTTTTAATGATTCATCGTAGTAATAGTTGTCCTCTTGAATAGGAGTTCTCCATTTGTGATTTTCAACGTGCTCGTAATCGAATGCCACATAGTTTCCTAAATCATCGTCACTTGGACCTGTAATTTGATCGTTATCAATGTAATCATCACTTAAAACTGCAGTTAATAAAAACGAGTGGGCATATGCTGGAGTTGTTCGTTTGCTGAAATAATTGTCAATTCCCCATTCATTATTCGTAGATACATATTGGCTAAAATCACTTTGATTAATGTTTACTAGCCCATTGCTTCTGTTGTATGAAATATCCGGAACAGAACCATCCATTTTTTTACCTACCGAAAACGAATAATCACTTTGATAATAATTGTAAGCTGGAATACCAAAAACATATCTTCTACCATCTGTTCCCGTTTGTGTTATTTCACCAATATGGTGTGGTTTTCTGTATTGATAAAAATCGTTTGATAAATTTTGAAGCCCTAAATTATTTTCAACTTCATCTACGGTAAGTATACTTAATTGATTATTTGTGATTAAGCGACTAGCACGTTTGTTCGTCGTAATATTTGTTTCGTTGTTTGCAACCAATTTATTGATCACTTTTGCTTTTCCAACGCCAATTTTATCTAATTCAAAAAATGTTGCATTCGAACCTTGAAAACTTGTTTGCATATTGTTATCAATATCCACAGCTTTTTCATTCGCTTCAACAAAAGAAGTTGGTTTTAACAAATAACCTACTTCACTCTTCAAAACGCTTAAATTGTCTAAGACTTCAACATTCTTACTCCAAAGACCACTTTTAGATGTCGTATGATTAATGTGCAAATCTGCCCCAAACTCAAATAAATTTCCTGTACCAATTTCAAATCCGAAATTACCTGAAGTGCTTGTACTCCTTTGTTGTGGATCATATACATAAGTTATATCATTGCGCATTGCGCGAAAACTCCCTCCAAGACCTTGTGCTTGCACTGAAAAAATATCATAAGTCATTTGAGTAGATGGCAAGTAAGGGGTGTATTTTGTAAACGAACCATCGTTGTCTCTGTTAAAATCCAATAATGCTTTTTTGTTTAATTCGTGGTGGTGGTGGTACACATAGCCATAAGCTGGGTTAGACGTAATAGTATCACTCACCCATTGTCTCGAATAGGATAATTGCCCCCCAACTTGAATGTCATTAGAAAATACTGTACCTGAAAACTTGAAACTCCCAACTAAGGAAAAACTTTTCATGTTTGGTTGCACTGTAGGAGAAAAATGAGCTACACCTAGATCAAACGCTCCGCCAAAATCGGATGAAAAGGATATTCTCTTATTATTCTTATTTTTAGCTGAATGAGTCAAAGTCGTTCCATAACTAATTTGTTGCAACCCAGCACGTGAATTGTACGACGAACCGAGATAGCCACCTAGTGAATGATTTCTTTTTTCTTTGTCCGTGATTTGTTTGCTCAAAGAAGCATTTGCAGAAAAAGACGGGCCATTTTCGGAACTACCTGATAATGACAATCCCAAAGTTCCTGTGGTACCATTCAATTTTGAAAGTGAAAAAGATGGGGAAATTGACAATGAAACACCATACCCGGTATAATTGGAATAATCAACTCCCATTCCAACTTTCAATCCTTTAGTAAGTGAATCAAATCCTAAAATATTTGTTGCTGTTGTAGTGTTTTTTCCAAAAACTTCCAATTTAGAATCAATATTTACGCCAATATTATTCGTTGGCTTCATGTTGACAACCGTAGTAACCTCATCCCCATTAAAGTCATCCGGTAAGCCGCGCATGGAACGCACGATTGCTCCCATGTTCAAGTTCCAACCCAAACCTACCCAACTCGCTTCTTGGTCCATCGAGACACCCGAATTGTATGCTATGTTGACAGGATAACCATCGATGTTCATCAACGGAATGTTGTAGGTGAAATCGCCTGTAAAAGGATCGACCATGTCGCTAACTCCTACAGGTGTAAATCCTTGTACTTCTGGTTGTGTTGGCCCACCACCGCCTGCAAACACTACAGTTGGCGTTACTATTTGTACTACCCAAATAAGTAGTAAGGTCCATGCAATGGATTTTGTGTTTCGCGAATCTTGTTTGAATACGTGCATCGTTGTGTTATTTTTTTAATCTCGGTTTTTTAATATCTATTACTTTATCCAGCGAAAAGGAAATGTTTTCACCTGACAATAAGCTATCCTTGAAAAGCAATTGGTCTGCATGAATTAGTTCTTTCACATCCACGTCTATTTCCACATCTAGTATTGAAAATTGACTTAAGGTAAATTCTGAAAAGACATATTCGCAGGGTATTTCTTGGTTGTTTCTAAGCAAATAAAATGAATGCACCATCTCATTTGATACATATGAACTTCGCTTTGAAGCAGGTAATAAGCTGTGTTTATCGTAATCAATTATTTTTTGCCCCGTATTCACTAATTGAATGCGTAAGCGAAAACTGACCAATTCGTTGGTTTTATCTGCTGCTGAACCAGCCATTAAGCGCTCTTTGGCTTGGATTACTTCTTTTGGGAAATAACTCAATGAATAATTTACACCATTAGCAGTTTTAGGTGCAAACGTAAATTGGGCTTCATTTTTCTGGTACCACTTGATGTACTCCTCAGACGCCAACCGTTTGGTTGTGCAATTGGTCAACTGCAAGCAGGAAATCATTGTAAACAAGTAAAGCAGTCTCATTTTATCTGAAAAAGTAATTCAACAACTTGATTTTTCTGAAGCGTCCACACCACCGTGTAATACCCTTTTTTTAATTTCATTTCTTTGATATTTAAGCTGAAATATCTCGTGTGCGTTGATGGTTGACTAATTGATGTTTGTTGAAAGCCGTCAGCTAGTAATTCATCGAATTGAATTGTCTTTTTCATTCCTTTTGTATTCGCAATCGTACAAACTGTTGCTATTTCCCCTGTCAATGTTGTTGACAAATTCAAACGACCTTCGTAAAGCATGTAGGGCAACCCATCATTTTTGAACTTTACAGGACTAAAGGAACTCAAGGGAGGTAAAGGTTCAAAAATGGTGAATTGGTAGGCATCTGATTGGTTGATGACTACATCATTCATTTTTATTTGAATTTGCCAAGCATACGTTGCCCCCATTTCAAGTGCTGGATAATTTGACGGGTATGTGAGCGAATTGGTCAATATATTTTCTTGGTAAAAAACAGGTTCGTTTTGCATAACAGCCTCTAATGCCGTTTGCTCATCCATTATTTTGGACACAATCAAGACTTGAGAAATACGCGAATCATTCATGATTGCTGCTAAATCAGATTGCCAAATTAGGGAAGGTTCTAATTCGGTGATGGTATCTTTATCAGTAGGAAACGACAGCAATATTGGTCGTAAACTTTGTCCGTAAGCGAAACTCGTCAAGCAAAAACAGCTTATTAAGAATAAATACTTGTTCATTATTTTAATTTTAAATTCATTGAAATGGTTAAATACCATGGTTTTACTAGTGGATCTACGTTTTCGATGAAATAGATCAATTCTTTTTTCAACCAGCGTTGCCCACTAATTTTCCAATAGAAATTCGGCGCAGGACTTATGATAATATTGAGTAACATGCCCCTATCCATTCCGAATTGTTGGCTTTTCATAAAACTATAACTCATGTCTGCTTGGAGTAATTTTGAATGAAAACCCAAGGTCGGTTGCACAATGATATTTTGACCATACAACCGGTTGATCCCATTGTATTTTTCGTAGGTACTGATGACACCCACTTTTAATTTTCCATTAGTGATTAGTAGTTGGTGACTCATTTGAGTGATTTGTTGCAAGGTGTCTGCAATTAAGACAAATACCTTTCCCCCTCTTAGCTGTTGGGTCACGGATCCTTTACGCATTTTTTTGTGGTGGTTGATCGCGATTTGAAATAATTGATTGTTCGCTTTACTTTCTGCAATTGTACGTGCCAACGAATAAGTACCAGCTACGGAGAAACTCGTTCCTATTTTGGCTGCAACACCTGTGCCTACTTGTTGTGCTACTAGCGTTTTATTTTGTGAACTAAATTGATCTTGCATGTAAAAAACATCAACGACCACATGCTCATTGATCGTTTTTTGAAATTTACCATCTAGGTGTTTGGAACCGTTTCGAAAACACCCTTGGGAATAACTGTCGTAAGCCGTTCCATAATTCCAAGCATTCACAGCAACTTTTGATTTTATTTGGCGCAGTAAGTAGACACCACCCATTTTCACTGCCAGGGGACTACCCGATTTTGTAAGTGTGTCGCTGTTAAACTGCCACGATGAACCAATCAAACCCGTAAGTGTTAATTGTTGGTTTTTACCTATTATTTTTTCAATGAACAGGTTGTTCGTCAAGCTCGTTTTATCTGTTTTGTGATTTTTGATATTCTCCAAGGACTTACCAGAATACACCACGTCTGCACCAAATTTTGTCGTTGCATTAGCTTCATAGCTCGTACGGTGATTGATTAACAAGCGGTTTGCGTTATTATTGAAAAATTGATTGCTATTAAAAATCCCACCACTATTGGCTGTTATTTGATCGAAAATCGCGTTTGAAAACAACAAATTACGTTGGGTAATTCCGATTGATCCCTCCTCTTTCCACTTGTTGTGTCCAACAGCATAACTCACGCCATTGATGGGAATGCCATTACCATTTAAACCTGACGGCACACTACTTGTCATGCCTACTTGTAAGCGTTGGATACTTGATAAAGCCCCAACTGGAATTTGATGTTGTATGTTTGACAATGCTAATTCCTTTTCAGTCAGTTGCTGTTGAATGGCAATTACCGCAGTTTGTAGTTGTTGCAATAGCTTTGATTTTTTATCCAACTCAGCATTCAACTGATCTAATTGATTTGTTGTTGGTTTGTGCAACGAATCGAAAGCAAGTGTCGTGTTTGTCTCGGGCATTGCTACTTGTTGCGTCAATTGGGATTTTTGTTCGTTGATTTTTTGATCGAGAAAACTTATTTGCGCTTCCATCGCATACAATGAATCGCGTTTGACTTTGTCGAGCTGCGCTAATTTGGCCACTTCTTGTTGTAAGTCAGCAATTTTATAGCGCTTGTACATTGCTGGATTGAAGGAGAGTTTGAAATAACTTGATTGACCTGCGCGGAATGGTTCGTCGGAAATGCGTGCGCGTAGCGAAAATGGAATGTTTTTAATAAAAAAATCACTGTTCAGCGTACCGAAATAAAATAGTTGGCTGACTTCGTTTCTAAAATTTGGTTGGATGCCATTTGATAACCCCACAGACAAGAAATAACTTTCACCAACTACCCTGCGCGCATTGTTCTGCGCATGGGATAGCGTAACTGATGTAGTTAAATAAACCACTAAAAGAATGGTAAATTCTTTCTTGTTAAACGTCATAAGTGTATGTAGTTATCTCATCAGAAATTGCATGGGTGTAATGAAGTCCTCACCGAAACAATTTCTTATTCATTTCTGAGACAAATCAACGAAAATAAAAGACACAATTTTTAACAGGGAAATGTTGAGGAATTACTTTTAAAAATTGCAAACAACTGATTTACATATAACTAACATAAATCTAAGGATAAAAAAGGATGAATTTTTAGTATTTATACTAAGCATTTTTAGCATAAATACTAAAGTGCTTTTGGTAAAGAAAGCCATTAAAAAATTTAAATTTGCACGCAATTACCGTAATTAAATTACTAACAAAAAAAACTACACACATGGCATTTAATGGAGATGAAGGTTCAATAGTAACCTTAGATGAAGCTGCAGGATGGACAGCAAACTATCGTGAAACAATTACGACAGGTGAAATAATTGGTCAATTTGTAGGACGAGAAAAACTGTTGGATATTTTAAACCAACCAGGATGTAAAGGAATACGTATTTACTACGGTATCGGTGATGATGGGCTTAAAAACATGATTTTAGTTGGTTCAACAGCTGATGAAGATGATATGACAGAAGGAATAATAGTTGAAAAATTATATGCTTGTCCACCAAAATGTTCTAAGAAAAACAAATTAAACAGCAATGAATGAACTTTATGATTTATTGTTGTATATAGGATCATTTAGTTATTATATTCCTCTAACATTTGTATTAATACTCTTATTAAAAAACAACAAGTATTCTACATATGAATACTTGTTGTTTTTATATATTATTTATAACGGAGTAATAATTTTTGTTGAACAATTTATCTTGGATGGAAAAATTAACAACTTCAATCCTTTACAAAATATTGTTACAATCATTGATTTTTTTACCATCATTGCGATTTTTTCGAAAATATTACAGGATTCGAGTAGAAAGATATTAAACGTTTTAAAATATATTCTGGTCGTTTACTTTCTAGTTTGCTTAATAGAATTATTGTTCGTTAATAATTTGTATTCAATTAATTTATACAGCAACAACCTCTCCAAAGCATTGATAATCATAATCGCTGGTATTACGATATATTTTTCTGAAATCACAACTGAAATCACAAGTAGTCAAAAAATATTTACATATACGGTATTCATGTATAGTATATTGACACTACCAATTGCATTGTCTGAGCAATTTATTCGACTTGAAACAAGTAATTATTTTTACATTACTTGGTCGTTGAATATTATTTTTGCTATTTTTTATAATCTTTTCCTCACCTTATCGCTATGGAAACTGAAAAAATAATTTTTCAAGCTACTTTGTTAAGTATTGTTATACTTAGTGCACTCTTTTTATTTTTTATTTTCCTCATTAAAAGTAGCGCCAATAAACGAAAAGCAGACAAAGCGGGTTTTGAATTAGCGCTCAAGGACAAAGAATTGGAGCAAATGAATGCTGTAATCGTTGGTCAAGAGACCGAACGTGCCAAAATAGCCAGCAATTTACACGATGAAGTAGGTTCAATCATGTCTATGGCGCATCGCAATTTGGATTACGCCATTACTAAATTGGATAATGAAATTCCACTCAAAGAAGACTTACAAACTTCTCTTTCACTGCTAGAACAAAGCATGACCAAAATTAGAAGTATTTCTAATGGCATGCTTCCACATTTTCTCATGAAATTTGGACTTATTAAAACGCTCCAACGCTTAACTAGTCAAACAGAAGCTACACTAGGAAATCCATGTCACTTTACAACTAACTGTCCTGACAATTTTAAATTAGAGCAACAACGTGAAATACAATTACATGCAATTTTACAGGAGTTAGTGAATAACCTACTCAAACATGCACACCCTCATACCATTCAAATCATTTTATTACAACAAGCATCCATACTAGAATTAACGATTTCGCACGATGGTGTTGCAATCAATCAAAACGAATATGAGCATTTGTTAGTTCACAGTGAAGGTGTCGGATTATCATCAATCGTCAACCGATTAACTATGTTAAAGGGACAAATAAACTATGTAAAAACACAACTAGGAGGTTTTGTCACTGTTGAAATACCCATATAACTTAAAAGACATTCATGCAACAAACAGTAACATCATTGAAAAACGCTCCTATTCGCATTGCGGTAGTTGAAGACCACACCATTGTGCGACAAGGTTTAGCTGAAATACTAGCTAAAAACGAACGTGTTGAAGTGATTATTGAAGCAGCAAATGGGCAAGAATTCTTGGAACTTTTGGCGAAAAAAACAGTCGATATCGTTTTGCTCGATTTTGAAATGCCTCTTTTAAACGGTCGATCTACTTTGGAAATATTACAACGCGATTATCCAGCTGTTCGGTCAATAATGCTCAGCATGTATGAAGATCCATGGATTGTAGCATCATTAATTGGTGAAGGCGCAAATGGTTTTTTGAAAAAGCACTGTTCGTATAACGAACTGATAGAAGCGTTGATTGATGTTTTTGAAAAAGGTTCACACCACAATGAATTGGTCATTACATCACTCATAAAAACAAATAAAACAAACAAGAATCAAAATTCTACTTCGATATTTTTAAGTGTACGTGAAGAAAATATTTTAGCTCAAATCTGTCAAGGAAAAACAAGCGAAGAGATGGCTGATTTGATGTTTTTATCAAAAAAAACAATCGATTTCATCCGAGCAGAATTAATGAAGCGCTTTGGTGCAAGCAACTCAGCTAATTTGGTGAATAAATGTATGCTTTTAGGATTGTACACACCACGTTCAGACGAAGAAGTGAAAAAGTTCGAAATCGAACTGAAAGATGAACGTGAGGCGCTTCGTAAAAAAAAGTGACGGGATTGGAAGATTTCAAGATTGGAAGATTGGAAGATTTCAAGATTGGAAGATTGGAAGATTGGAAGATTACAAGATTGGAAGATTGGAAGATTACAAGATTTAAGATTACAAGATTTAAGATTGGAATATTGAGTCCCGAAGCGTCGGGATGAAGATTAGAAGATTGAATTCCGAAGGGATGGAAATTGGAGAATTACTTTGTTTTTTTTGTTTTGTGTAATATTTTAGATTCCGTTTTTATTTTTAAAGCGAACACTGCATTTTCTTTTTCTGACATGATTTCCTCATTTGAACGTGGTGTATACAACCCATTAATAATACTTAAACGCATCAATTCATTTGAAGTTTTGGCATCGAATTTCTTCATGATTTGTGTTCGAATATAATCAACCGTTTTTTTCGAAGTCAATATTTTTCCAGCAATAAATTTACTGGTATGCCCATCACAAATTAATTTTAAAACAAATAACTCTCTTTCCGATAATTCTAAATGAAACATCCTGTTTTTAATTTTTCTCTCAGTAGCTACTGAATTGATCACAGCATCGTTCATTATTTTATTCGTGTAGTTACCTTTTTCGTATACCGTTGTGATTGCTTCAACCATTTCTTTGATTGAACTTTCTTTTAATAAATAGGCATTCACCCCCATCGAAAGTAATTCAAAAGCGATGTCCAAATCATTGTGGGTTGTTAACATGATGACTTTCACAAGTGAATTTTGATTTTTAAGTTCCTTCAGCGTTTCAATTCCATTCAAAACTGGCATTTCCAAATCTAGTAATACAACATCAATTTCCTTTTCATTTAATTTATCCAAGAATTCCTGTCCGTTTGCAGCATCAAAAACAAATTCAAATGATGGGATTTCTCGTAATATTTTGGCAATTGCATTTCTAACAATTTCGTGATCCTCCACTAAGGCGATTTTGATTTTTTTCTGTTTGTTCATTGTAAATAGCTTAAAAAAATATGATGTTCTTTTAGATTTTTGAAAAGAATTGTATTCAGATGCTTTCAACTCTTCTTGATAATTATTAATCATCAATTAACTAATTACCAAGGCTTTTAATCTATCCGTTGTGCAAAACTATTGCTTCTTTTTTTTGAAATTATTTGAATTCCGAACTAAAATGATGAATTGAATGAATTTTTAGAACAAATACTAAGAATTATGAGAATTGATGACACAAAGGGTGTGGAAACTTCCCTCTAATTTTGATGAATTAATTATTTAAAAATAAACTAACATGAAAAAAACAATTATTAATTTACTATTATTTACAATTACAATTAGCACTATTTTCAGTTGTAATAAACTAAAGATTAACAAAGAAAAAGAGACCACTGAATTAAAAACAACTGTAATCGTTGATACAATTAAAGGTTTAGAAAAAATTGGTTCAATATTACGATTTGAAACAGTTGATGATTATGTAGATTTCATTGAAGATACGAATCAAGTTAAATGGACTAGACTTTCACAATTTACTACAAATCAAGGGTTTCAGAATTTTTTCACTCAAAACCCTATCATCAATATAGAAGATTCAAACGCAATGGATATTAATCTAGGTCAATTATTAAATATTGATGGAGTACTTATAATTGGAGATAATGCATTAAAAATCGACTTACCAGAAAAGAAAGTTTATTTGACAGCTTTAAATAGCCTTGCTTCTAATTATCAAAGCTTGATAACCGGAGACATTGAAAACAAACTGATCAGTTGGTTTTCAACGGATGATGATATCATCGATTATCTATTGTATGGATTTATCGAAAAGTGCGGTGGAATTAGCGGTGGTACATATCCTTGTTATAATAATAGTGCAAACGCACAAGTAATTGGACAGTTTGCAAATATTGATGTGAGATTAAACCCTGGTGTCAAGTTTTTTAAAGCAGGAATATATTACAGGCTTTCTGCTCTCTACGAATTAATTAATTATAATATTAATGGTACATACAATATTGAAATTGAAGTAAAAGGACCTCAAGGCTGGTATAAAAAAAGACCTTGTAATAGTGGGTCTACAGGGACAACCCCAGCATCGACATTTATTAGTAGTACTCTTAGTGCATATCAAAAAACTTTTTATTCAGGTACTAGAAATCTAAATGGATATTATTTCTTTATTAGAGCACGCGCGAAAAAACCTGATGGAACATACACGGAATGGACACCCTATGGTGGACGTAACATAAATTCTCCTTATTAATTTCAAAATGAAAACATTATTATTGTTTTTTTTAATGTTTGTGAGTGCTTTGCATTCACAAACATCTTTTTTTATTGCACCGATTTTAAGCAAGAAATTACTAGCTAACTCCATTACACTTCCAGGTTTGTTTACAGGTGGTTTAAATTATACGGATCAAACTATGGATAATCCATATTTTAAATTTAGCAATAAATTATTAAGCTCAAGGCCAACGATAAATTTCGGTCTTAGTTTAGGAATGAATATTAATTCAAATAAACATATATTTAAAATTGAATTATCACAAGATGAAGTCGGCGGAATGGCAGAAATTAGTACTTTATCCGCGTACAATCCATTTCCAAATCAGATACAAGCAACACACTACACCCATCAAACTTTTTATCACCAATCAAGTCATCCAGTTTCCAGAATAACTTTGGGTTACAATTTCTTATTAACAAAAAAGAGCTCCAAGAGTAAAGTATATTTCAACTCAGATATTTCATTGCTTTTTGGCAGAAGTCAATCACAAGTTTGGGATTATGGTGATATTAATGAACTAGGTGCTTTTGTTTTATATAATGATTCAGAAATAAAAAAATTCTACTATGGTTCACAATTTGGTGGTAAAACATTAATGCTTGGTTTAGGTTTAAGCTCTGATTTAGGATTTAAAATTCATAATAAATGGAAATATTTCTTTAGTCTAAACATTTTATATAGACAAGGATTAAAAACGGTTCAGTCATCAGGTTATAACACATATATAAAAGATAATGTTGAAAATTTCGATTTCGTTATTAGTTATGGAACCTCTAGTAAGGGAAGTGGTATTTATTTTGAAATATCAAGAAGATTTCAACTTTATCCTTGGAAAAGGAACGAGAAAAAAGCCTAATAACACAAAGAATTGCTTCTTAAATTTCTTTTAAATCGAACAAATGTCAAAAAGAAAAAGTCAACATGTAACACCACATACTGAAGGATGGCAGGTGAAAGGAGCTGGAAACAGCAAAGCAACAATAGTAACCGATTCTCAAAAAAAAGCAGAAAAAGCTGCAATAAAAATCTCAACGAATCAGAAATCCGAAGTGGTCATTCATGGTCAGGATGGAAAGATTAGAAGTAAGAATAGTTATGGGAATGATCCTAAAACAATTAAAGGGTAAAAAGATGGAAATTTACAAATACAAGATACAAAATTACAAAGCGGTATTAGAAACAGAAATTAAACTTAACTACAAAATAAACCCAATTGTAGGTGTTAATGAATCAGGTAAAACAACAATTTTACAGGCAATACTTGCTTTTGATAAAAATAGAGATCGATTTAATAGCGGTAATCATTTGGATTACCAAAACAAATACTCAACAAAACAAACTAAAGATTCAAAGATTACTGCTTATATTAGGTTGACGAAAAATGAAAAAAAAGAACTTTTAGAAAAATTAGATGTTAAAAATGGTACGGATGAGTACAATTTTATTTCAAATTTAAATGAAAGCTACAATTTTATTTTAACAAGAAAATTATCAAATGAAAAGAGAGATTATAGCTTAGAAAATATTGACTATCCTGAAATAATAAAAGATAAAACAGAGAAATTTATTCTAAAAAGACTCCCTTTTATTTTGTATTTTGATGATTTTACCGATCGAGTACCAGATGAAATAGTGTTTAGAGAAGATTATAAATCTACTGGCCGTATTGCAGCATCTAGGAATAAGGAATGGAAAGAAATTATTGTCGAGATATTTAAAAGAGCCGAAGCTGAAGGAATAGATGATACAGAAGACCCATTAAAAGATTTTTTCAAATTAGAAAATGCTGACAGAAAAGAAGATATTTTATCAGATATAGAAGCAGTATTAAATAAAGAAATTATTGAAGAATGGAAAAAAATAAAAAAGAGTGGATTGGCAAATCTTGCTGACGATAGTGAAAATTTATCTATTGAACTAAAATTTGATGGTCTAAGTTTTAAATTTAAAGTAAAAGATAAGTCAAATGAAGATAGAAAAAGAACATTTGATGTTAGTGAAAGAAGCAAAGGTTTTCAATGGTTTTTTAATTACATGATTAAATTAAAATTTAATCCAAGATACAAAGTAAAACAAGAAAACTCAATATTTCTTCTAGATGAACCAGGGTCATATTTACATTCATCGGCTCAAAGTGAATTATTAAAGGAATTACTTAACGTCTCACATAAAAACACAATAGTATACTGTACACATTCACAATTCCTATTACATCCAAAAATTATAAAATTAGGAAGTATAAAAATTGCAGAAAAAGAAAAATCAAAAATTAAGTTAACTGAATTTGGTAGCTATAAAGTAAATAATGATAAAGGAGCATTAAGTGCAGTTTATCAGGCTCTTAATTTAAATTTCTCAAAAGATTTTGTTGATAAAATAATAATAACAGAAGGGATTACAGATTTTCATTTTATTGATATGTTAAGGGAAAACACTAATTTGATATCAAACAAATTCAATATTATACCTGGTTCAGGTTCAGGCAATTGTACTAATTTAATATCAATTGGATTATCTTTTTCTGAAAATTTCTCAGTTTTATTTGATAATGATCGTGGATTAAATTCTATAAAAAAGTATAAAGAAGAATTTGGTGACCAAATAGAAAAGTATTTTTACGTTTATTCTAATGAAAAGAAATTTAGACTAGAAAACTTTTTGGATAACGAAGATAGAGCCAAAATAAAGAGACTTACAAATACTGTAGAAGTAAAAAAAGCTATTTCATCACTTTATCACGATTACAAAGAATTTCAAAATAATTTTTTCAATTCACTTAATTCAGAGTCAAAAAAAAGAATAAATACATTAGTTCAGCATTTAAATTCAATTTAAAATGTACAACAAAACAAGAAATAGAAAAAAATTTGATGATAACACCATTTTACAAGTTTGGAACAAGAGAAAACTACATCCTTGGGGTGTATATTGGGGGTATGATAAATTTAATAATATAATTAAGTTCACAGAGTACGGTAAATCAGATAATAAATATGGATGGGATATTGATCACTCTAATCCAATTTCAAATGATGGAACTGATCACTTAAATAACCTTCAACCTTTACAATCTTACTACAATAGACATATTAAATCAGATAATTATCCTTGGGGTATAAATGAACATAAGCAGAGCTTTAAGGGGTTGCCTGCAAATTTAAAAATAGATTGAAATTTATTTAGTCTCACATTAAAGACATTTATTATTTAAACAATACTAATGTGGATACTTTTATCCGTATTAAATCACAATTATTATGACAAAGAAAGAAGCTAAAGTTGAACTAATCAATTCAAACATTAAATTAGGTGATATTTATACTTTAAGAATTAACAACAAAAAATATATAGTTAGTGAAAGTTAAAAGCAATAATCTTAAAAGTAAGAAGTGTAATTTTTAAATTGATAATATTAAAAAATGTGAAAATACTTTTCTTGATACCACCCTAATTTGACGGAAGAAAAGAATAAAAAAATCAAATATTTACATTAAATTCGAACAAAATGAAATCTAAAATAATTACTTTAATGTTTATTGCCTTTGCAAAATTGAGCTTTGGGCAATACCAACAATATCAGCAACTTTTAACGCCATATTTGGCAGATTCAATCCAAAGTGGTTTCTTCTATTTTAATACACCTAACAATTTTCAAGCAGGTGTTCTTTACCAATTATATCGTCAAAGTGTACCTGATTTAAACAATAACATGGTTTTAATTGACCAACACGTTGACAGTTTAGCGGGTTTAATACATTTCAAGTATCAACAAACATTTATGAATGTTCCGATAGAAGGTGCTGGTTGTATTGAACACTACGATAGACATGGTTCTCTTCTATTCATTAACGCAAAAATTGCAGATTCAATAAAATCTGATGCTGTACCTAGACTTACAGCAAAGGATGCCATCAAAATTGCAATCTTAGAACTTGAAAGAGATCCAAAAGTTGAGTTTGCTTGGGAAAGTTCAGAATGGGAACAACAAATTAGAACTGACCATGCTGATAGTAATGCTACATGGTTTCCTACAACTGAATTAATATTTGCAGTTGACACGATGAAAAATATGACTTTAGTTATTGATGGAGATCGTTACACTTTGGCTTATAAAATTTCAATTACTACTATTTCACCAGATTTTGTCACTTTGTTTTATTATGTGGACGCAGTAAATGGGAATATCTTAAAAATAAGGTCATCACATATTGATGTAACTGGCGATGTTTATGGTTATGGAAATAGAAATCTTGACACTAAATGGAGAGGTGGTTTTATACAAAAATATGAATTAGATGCGGAAGATGACACTCACAATATACATACCAAAAAATGGGTAAGTGAAAATGCGTCATGGAATAGCATGGATGACACTAGGTCTTCTGCTACGAATTGGGGAAGCACTTATCTTACTGAAACTTCAACTCATTATCACGTAACAAATACTTGGGATTACTTTCGAAGTTCATTTGGAAGAATTGGAATGGATGGACAAGGTGGTGAAATCAGAGTTAAAACGCAATATACAGGAACATTTGCTAATAACTATAGTCCTTATAATGCTTATTATAACTATGCTGTTTCTCCAAATGAATTGGTTTTTGGTATAACCCATAATTCTTATGATTATGGTATGGAACCAAGTGTAGTAGGACATGAATTTACTCATGGAATTACTTATCACACTGCCAATCTAGCTTATGAATATGAATCGGGAGCATTAAATGAATCTTTTAGTGATATATTTGGCGTTGTTATTCAGGCACAAACATTAGACTGGGGCACAACTGACTGGATAATGGGAAATCATGTTCCTAATTCTTTGACATCCTCACGATCAATGATTAACCCTAATTCTCGTGGACAACATTGGACAGGAAATTACGATTTACAAGGATACCCAATTTATGCCCAAGGACAACCTGACTATTATCAAGGTAACTATTGGTGTAATTGTCCATATAGTGTTGATTACGGAGGTGTTCATCTTAATTCTGGCGTTCAAAACAAATGGTTTCAAGCTTTGAGTGCTGGTGAATCGAGTCCAACGGTTCAAGGAATTGGAATGACCAAGGCTGCTAGAATTGCTTACTATGCGCTTACGTCCATTTTAATGAATTCATCTCAATACACAGATTCAAAACAAGCAACAATTACGGCTTCAATTATCCTTTATGGAGAATGTTCTCAAGAACATAAATCAACAGTTGATGCATGGAATCACGTTGGGAATTATGCATCATACAATTGTGCTGTTACATCAGTAAATGAAATTGTTGATAACAATGAGGTGTTTGTTTATCCAAATCCTACGAGTTCTACTCTTTTTGTTGAGTTACCTAAAGTATCAGAAAGTCCAATTCAAATTTTTGATATTAATGGCAAAAAAGTAAAAGAATTAAAAAATAATGAACTTTATTTTCAAATTGACATTTCCAATTTAGAAAACGGTGTGTATTTGCTACACTTTGATTTTAAAGGTCAACAGATTGTGAAACGAATAATAGTTCAAAAATGAAATTGATAAAAATTTTATTTTTTACGCTTGGGGCTTACGCCCCAAGCGTTTTGTTTTCTCAAAATAATAATCGAATTTCGTTACAAACAGGCTTGTTTCATAGCTTTTTTGACCAAACTCCAATTGTAAATTCTACCCCAAATCCAAATAAACGAACTTTTAGAAACCTATTCGGAGGTATGTTAACAGAATCAATTGGTTTACAATATCAAAGGTTAATTAATTTGAACTCATCTATTTCAGTTGAATTTATGAGTTTATCAGCTTCATATAGTCCTGGAAATGGTATTACTCCAGAAATTGATCCTATGTTGGCTACAAGAAACATAAAAACATTAAATATTACTTATTTAAGAAACATTACATTTGATAATCATTTAGTTTTTGTTTATGGAGGTGGTACTAATTACCGTTGGGGTCACGAAAGTATATATTTATATAGTCAGTTTACTGGGTGGGGATGGGAACCAAGATATAATGGTTATTACCGAAATGATTTTGGATTAAATTTAAGGACAGGCATAGAATATTCACCTATAAAATGGATTACACTATACACTAACATTGATTTTTTAGGCATAATATATTTAGGTGCGAAAGATTTAGAAGGGGAAAGTGCATTTAAATATTACAAAGAAAAATATGGACGAACAAATATTCCAAGTCGATATGATTTATCTTGGAATTTTGGGATTGGTTTTAATTTTTGAGGTTACTTTCAAATTAAAATATGAATAAGCTCGAATTGCTATCATGATTTCAGGCTAAAAACAGCATCGTTTAAACCAGTTTCTTCAATATCTCCTTCAACTCCTCCTGCGGGAAACAATCGCTTTTATCCTTTCGAAACGAAACATGCGTCCATATTCCAGGGCTACCATTCATGGCCGCCCTTGAATAATCCCACATATCGGAATTGTAGGTGTTTGGAATGTGGTAGGTTTCGCATAGGTAGTTTAGTAATATTTGCAGTGTATTCAACTGTTTGTCGGTGTATTTTTGATAGTACTTTGAACCTCTGAATGGCTTTTCTAATTCAATGACTTCATTGGTTGGAACGATTGTTCCAGTTGATGAGGTGAATTGCGCGACGATTCCTGACTTCAAATCACTGCGTTTTAATGAGCCCCAAGCGCATAATTCGATTCCGATAGACTGTTGATTCAATTGCTTGTTTTTCGCGCCCTTAATACCTAAATGATGTGCCCAATGTTTGGAACTGAAACACTGGTGGATGATTCCTTCACGATCGATAACGAAAGCTACGCCAATTCGGGCTGGGGTTCTCCCCCACCAAGCGATAACATTTTTGGCGTTGCCGTTGGAAACGGTGTGGTGGATTACGATTTGTTTCTTGGGAAATTCTTCCTGATAATACTGGGTATCTTTTAAACGAACTTGAACGATTTTTGACGTGTCGAGTTTTGGGAGTTTTGTTTTCATTTTTTGATTGTTATTTGGGATTTGTTAATGGATTACTCACGAGTAATCCTAACGAGCAATCCATCAAGATGGATTGCTACTTGCGTTTGTCGCTAGTATCGCTGGGAAATGTGATGAGATTGAACATGGAACGTAATCGCGAACGGACACGAATACCGTAAATATCCTCTAATTCATCAGCATTCAAATTGGTGGTTGCATGGGTGACAATTCCTTGATTGGCAAATAAATCATAGCGTTGCAGCAGAATTTCAGCAACTGTATTGCATTCGTTCCCGAAGTGTTTGGTTGTGTGCTCTACGCCCAAATCATCTAAACAAAATGCTTTTTCACGCATACCGTATTTGTGGATTACTTCAAAACCTTCCTTGTGAAATTCGGATGCAATTTGCCGTGTATTTTTCACCTGATACTTCTGATCTGGATATATGAATGCGTTTAACAAGGTCATCAATGATGTTTTTCCACAACCTACTGGACCCGTCAATAAGATTCCTTTTGAAAGGTCAATTCCATGTTCCTGGCACCGCTCTTCAGAACCAATAGCATAGGAAATGAGTTTGTGGAGAATAAGACGATCGTCAGGGTTTATGGAAAATGATGATCCGTATTGTTTCCTTCCCAGATGATTGAGGTAATGCACACAGGTGAGGAAGTCGAATTGTCGATAACCATCGACTAGGGTATAACATTTTTCAAGCATAGCATTGGATTTGAAGATTGAAGATTTGAAGATTAGAAGATTAAAAATTGAAGATTGAAGATTAAAGATTAAAGATTAAAGATTGAAGATTGAAGATTGAATCCCGAAGCGTCGGGATAAAGATTGAAGTTTAAAAATTGGAAGATTAGAAGGGGATATCGTATTTCTTATCCTGAAGAACAGCAATATCACTGTTTTTTTTTGTTTCATTACGCGTTGAAATTTCTCGTTATTCAATTTTATTAAATTATTATTCTCCACTTTTCTTTGCCCGCCAAAGAAAAGTTGGCAAAAGAAAGCTCGTCGCTGTATGCATTTCATTTCGTTCCATTCCTGAAGTCAAGACCTTGCCGGTGATCCTTTGCTTTCTCGCTTTGCTAACAAAAGCGTCGGCTTCCGGCATGGTGCCCTTGCTTCAGTTCACTGCTCTCATTCAATTCATAAGGCGACCTTTGGAAATCGAACTTCGAAGTTTTGATCTAGAGTGGTACACTGTAATCTTTGTTTTGATTGACTGCAATATCACCAGGCTTTTTTTGTTGTATTCCGCTTTGAAATTTGTCGGAATTCAAAATCCAATTGCGTGCTGCTGCATGCCAATTTTTCATTTTTGCTTTTCCACCCACAAGCCATCCATTGGATTCAAAATGATTGAAGAATTTTTGAGCTTCCAATTCCGATCTATTTTTTTCTTGAAAAAAAGCAGTGACTTGATCCATGGTTGGCAAAGCAACAATTGGTTTTGTCTTTTTTGGATTTTCAATTGGATTTTCCTTTTTAGCAACTTTTTTTGCTTTTTCATCAGAAGAAGAAAATTCATCTTCACTTTTTGAAATTGTTGTGTGGTCGATTTTTTTAAAATCGACACCTAAAAAGTTTTTATTGTTTATATGTTTATTATTGTTTATATTGTTTTTATAAGGTCGCACTACTATTACAGGAGTTGTATCAGTACTATTATCACAACTATTATCAGTACTATTATCACAACTATTATCAAATCTGTACAAGTTGACTAATGAACCACGATACGGATTATTTGAAGGTTTGTAATGAATATATCCCCAATCATTCAATTCACGTAAACAACGCGTATATGTGTTAGCTGAACCAATTTTTGAATACCGTATGACTTCTGATCGGGCAATGCTTAATTGTTCAGGAAACATGGCCGAATTCCATTGATGGAATAAAGCCATGTATAAACTGATATGAAATGGGTTGATTCGATTATCCTCAATAAACTTTGAATGGATGCTTTCCAAATGTTTGATGTAATTAACGCTCATTGAGTTATGATTTTCTGTTCTTCACTTTTTTCACTACCCAAAGAATAAGCATGGTTATAACTGACATGTTACTGAATTTTCAAGGATTAACGAATTGAATCACAGGTGATTCTTGCGGTTTTCTTCTAACATTTTCAGAATGTCTGATTTACTGTAAAACAACACCCCACCCACTTTTGAAAATGGAATGGTTCCATTGATGCGCAAGGTTTGTAATGTCCCTGGTGAGATACCTAACATACGTTGTACTTGATGGGATTTGATCCAGGTTTTGTCTTCTTGAACGGGACTGTTTTTGTCTTCGTACTTACCCAATATTTCTTTGAGTTCTACCAGAAGTTCAACTTTGAAGTTTTCCAAGTCTTCTGTTGTAATAATGTTTGCTGCCATTTGAATAAGTTTAAAATGTTGGAGCAAAATTGATGGGATTTGATGGGATTTTTTCACAGCTTGTGAACAGGTTGGGAAAGATTTTTTTTTGCAAAAAGCTTGAAAGCCTTGGTTTTGTTGGCAAAAGGCATCAAAAAAAATTTGTTCTTGAAAAGCTCGAATTCGGTTGATTCTCGAACTTTGTTTATTTGACAGTTTTCGGGGTGTGAAAAGTGAGTTTTTAGCCCAAAAAATGGGACAAAAAGGTGACCTGTAATTTAATTGAGATTTTTTCACAGCTTGTGAACAGGTTGGGAAAAGTTTTTTTTGGGGAAATGCTGGAATAGTTGGTTTTGTTGGGGAAGATGAAAAGAAAAGTTGTTTCATCGTTTAAAAGATTCTAAAGAAACAGTATATTTGAATATAAGTCGCATTGAAACTAGACGTATACAACATAATATGTGTGTATTTGTCCTGTTTTATGAGATATATAAACAAGTTGTGGGCAAGAATCCAGAATTCAAAAATTAATAAACAAAATGGCAACAGGAAATATAGATGTTAAATTTCATTATTTTGATTTTTTATTTACTCCATACAAAGAAGATGGTGATTCATTGAATTCTGAAAAAATATTAAAAGCATGCCTTCAAAAAATCAATGATGAAAAAAGAAATGAGGGAAAGGCTATCCTAATTAATCGTCATGAGGGGAAAACGTATGCTGAGTCGCGTAATATGTTTGTAAGTAGTGCATCAATAGTTCTAAAGGATAAAAAATATAAATGCCAAATTGCACTCTTAAGAGATAATAGGATGCCCCAACTCGTTGACAAATCAAATTATACCCTTAGACCTATAAGTGAACTAGGATCAATTGCAGAAACTACTCATTTTTACATTGACTTTAGTGGGTCTGTACCTGTTGTTTGTTGTGAATATAATTACCATGGTCCTAGGATCTCAGATATTGAATTTTATTTTAGACAAATATCGAATGACTTATTAAAGATTTCTAAGAAATGTGAAGCATCTGTTCATATGAAATTACCAGTCAATGAAACATTAGACTCTATTGCTGATGTTCTTAAATTTGATATCAAAGCTCGACCACAAAGACTAAACTACCTAACTCAAGGAATTTCAGATGCATTTGTTGGAAATATGAATTCTTTGGCAAATTCTGTAAAGCCAAAGTTTTTACGGGTTGAAGCATATTTTAGAGAAAGAGGCCAAGTATCGGAAAACTCTAGTTCAAGCGGGGTTACATTAATTAAAAGAATTTTAAATGCAATAAAAAAGGATAATGCCATTATAGATGACTTTGAAGATTTCAATGTAACTTATGAAAACAAGGATGGAATTGAATGTGTTTTCCAATTATTGAAAGGAAAACATGAACTTCTTATTACTTGTCCGATTTCAAGTCCGGGTATTCCAAATAGCAGGTCATTATATGAACTTGCAAAAGTTGAGTTTGATGAATACTTAACTTTAAGAACCAACTAATCTAGACTTAATATGATTGATACGTATTTTAAAAGACCCATATTATGGGATTATCTGATAACTTTAATTATTATTTCGATAATTGCTTACTTTCAATTTAAAGGTTTTTATAGTCTTCCTACCCTACCAAAGGTCATTTCTGTCACTAATGATATTGGAACAATTGGTCTTACGGTTTCAGGTTTTATAATTACAATTATTACTATCCTTTTAACATTAAGATCAGGTCAAATTCTCTCTGAAGAAGATTTAAAAAATGATTCCCCGCCATTCAAAATTTTTCTGGCCTCTCCGTTATATTCAAAATCGATTAAAATTCTTAAATATGGCGTCTATTCTTTGGTTATTGTAGCGATTTGCTCTTACATTCTCAAAATGGCAATTCCAGAATGTTATTTACAATATCTGCAATACTTCAATGTTTTAGGGTTAATAGTTATAGTAACAACTTTTTTGAGGAGCTTTTATGTTTTAGGAATGATATTGAAAATGCAAGACAATAAATAAAGCGTTATTAAAGTTTAAAATTTGAATGTAGTTGACTCAAGTAGAATGTTCAAAAAGCTTTTGAAATTTGAATGAGCAACTTCTGAAATAGATTAATTGAGAAATAATGATAATAATTGGAGAAACAAAAATTAAGTGCAAAAAATGCAATAAATCTCATACAATCAAACCTGAAGACTTTGATGGCCCTGAAACGAGCTCTGATGAAAGAAGCATGGGATATGAAACTCAATATATTTGGGAAATTGATTTTAATTGTGATAAATGCAAAAATGAACTTAAAATTACTGTTGAGGGATACGAATATCCTATAGGTATTTTAAACTTTCAAGAAATTATCTCTGAGGGTTGTGCAATAATTGAAGAGCCCACTTTGGAAGTAACAAGTTTAAATGATGGCTATGAAATGGATTAAACAATATTGGCCAATATTTTTCATTATTCTAGTTTACTTTATCTTATTATTCACATATTTCTCGCATTTTAATTCAGGTTATTCAAGTGAAAATGGAGATTGGGGAACTTTTGGGGATTTTTTAGGAGGATCATTAAGCCCTTTGATTGGCATAATCTCCATCATTTTAACTTATATTATTATAAATAATCAGACAAAAGAAAGCCGCCAAACAGAGTTTAAAAACATGTTTCAAATACTGTTTGATTCTATTCCTGAAAAAGAAAAAATCATTGAAAGAAAAGGAAGACCTAATCTAGCAGGAAAAAAAGCTCTATTTCGAATTAACAGGGATATAGAATCAGTTTATAAATCAGAGAAAAAGAAAAACCCAAATGATAATTTTCATGAACTTTTTAAAAAATCTTTTTGGTCTGTATATGACGATATCAATGGTAGTTCGTCACCTTATATGAAGGTTTTGCATAATTGTTTAAAAGCAATTGACGAACATTGTATTGAAGAACGTCAAGAAACATACTCATCACTATTAAGGGCTCAGTTACACCCTGACGAATTGATTTTTATATTTTATAATGCAATTGCGAGCGATGACTTTAACAATTTTAAAGCGAGGATAGAAAAATATTCTTTATTGAAAGATATAGCTGGCAACAAACTACCAGCAGAGCTGCGTGATTTATATAAATCTAGAGCTTTTGAGGAAGAAATATTAGAGGGAAAAAAAATTTACCAGAATCGTGTATTTAGATTTGAAATGAAATTTACGTTCAACAAAAAACAATAAAAGTGCCTAACATGCACTAAGCAAAATGGCGCAACAATTACTCTCAAGAGAAAGCGCCACATTGCCTAGTGTAGAACCGTTGTAAATAATAACCACAAACGAGAAGATAATATGGCCATTTCAGATAGAACAAGAAAATTACTTTGGGCAAAATCGGGAAACAGTTGCGCAATCTGTAAAACTGAACTGTTATCACAAAAAAATTCGGAAGACTTTAATATTGGAGAAGAATGCCACATTATTAGTGCAAAATCAAATGGTCCTCGACATAAAGAAAATTTAGGAGAATATGATTCTTTCTACAATCTAATTCTGTTATGTAGAAATCATCACCGGGAAATCGACGAATTGACCGATTCTTATCCTGAGGAAGTACTAACATATATGAAAATGAATCACGAGAATTGGGTTCAAAAAACCATCAATTCCGCAATTGAAACCGAAAAGAAGGAAAACGAACCACGATTCTTAGCTCGAATAACTTCTGGGAAAGAGCTACTGAATATTATATCCGAAGTACATGGCTACAAAAGTGATTATCCAGAACCTGAAAACGAAGAAGAAGCCAATTTCATTGCAAGTGTGATTCAAGAATTAGTAAATTACGGTGAAATAAGTGGAATGATTGAAATACAGGACATTATAAAAATTAGCAACCAACTAAAAGAACTGATTTCTACAATTGAAGAAAGAGGTTATTTTATTTTTGCAGAAAGAAAGATAGAAGATTACTCTTATGGTTGTCACACTTTTAAGAATTGGTCAGTTGCAACGATTGTTCTAAAGAAAAAAGACGAACAGATAATTATAAAAGTGGACATAAACTAAACAATCAACTATATGAACAAAATAATAAATCTATACGATTTCAATACTAACACTTATGTTGGTCAACTGTTTCTCATAGATGTGATGAACAAAAGATACAATTATTTAAGCCCGAAAAATGAGCTGTTAGGGTCTGCTATTACTCGCGGTAATAAGATAAATATTGTGAAGGGTAATACCGATTTATACACAGGGTTGATTAATGGAAAAAAGATTGACTTTAGAGACACCAGTGGAAACCTAATTATTTATGGAATAATTTAGACTGGAAAATGTATAAAACACCAAATAAGCAAAAGCGTCAAAAATACTATATTTTAAAAGGCGCCTTAGCCTATTTAAAAACATTATCGCCCTAGTTGTCAAACCAGGGCGATTTATTTTTTTTAACCTTTTGTTTCATTTATTCGGCGTAACAATCCTTCTTCCATTTTTGGAATGAATTTCATTTGTGCAATTTTCCGATGCGTTAAATCAATAAAAATGCGGTAAGGATCATCGATTTGAACTTGAAAAATGGATTGCATTGCTTGACATAATTCCTTGATTTCCACTTCACCATTGTTGACTGCCAAGGATGCTTGCAAACCGTAAATAAATTCGATGAAATCCGATTTACTTGCTGTCCATTTTAATGCTGGAAATACTTTTCGAATCTCCTCTTTTAAATGCACCGGAATACTTAAATGATTTTGCAGCATTTGCATCGCAAATAGGTTTGCAATAACGACATCATAAACCGTATTAAATTCTGGATCGAGCAACACCGAAGTAATGTGACTCGTCACTTTCACGATTTCAGAGGCACGCAAAAAATACGATTTATCCAGATGGGTCATATCTTGATTGTAGTAGGCAACGAATTCGCTATGCTCGCGCATGATTTTACGAAACTTGCTAAACTTTTTACTGATCAGCACATTCAATTCTTCATCTGACATGTGCATCTTACTTGTTTCTATTTCGGATAGAATCGAAAAGAAAATGAGATAGCCATGAATGGGAGGCTTTACCTTCCGGAAGAAATAAATTTCATCTTCCTCTGTTTCAAAACCCGTTTCACGGACTCGTTTTCTAATTGTGGATAGTTTTTCTTTGATCAACGAAACGCCTTTCTTAGCTTTTTCATTCATCGCTTCATTTCCTTGTAAAATCGCATCTAGATCGATTTTCAATTGTTGTTGAGTAGCAATAATTTGTTTCATAGCTTCAATCAATTTTGTGAATACTGAAAACTTAATTCATACATTAGTAGTACCTCCTATAACGTTTGAACGATTCGAAGTGTTTCAAAATCATATTGCTACAAATAAAAAAGGAGGCTTTCGCCTCCTATACTACCCTACTTTTGATGTTGCATTAGGTACTGCAAATAATTTCGCTTTCAGTAGTTCCATGTCTGCACTCATTTTACTTTCAACGACCTTTGCATAAATCTGCGTGGTCCGAATACTCGTGTGGCCCAACATGGCACTTACGGTTTCTATAGGCACACCATTGGCAAGTGTAACCGTTGTTGCAAAGGTATGGCGGGCAATGTGCGATGTTAGGTGCTTATTGATGCCACACACGTCTGCCAACTCTTTTAAATAGTTGTTGTACCGTTGATTGCTGTTAACAGGCAATAATTTATTGTACTTTACACAGTATTCGTGTTCCTTGTAACGATCAATGATTTCCAAAGCGATTGGCAGCAAGGGAACTTTTTCTTTTGTTCCTGTTTTTTGGCGGTTTGTTGACAGCCAGTAATTACCATCTAAACCAATCATCACTGCATTCTTCTCGAAATTGTACAAATCGGCATACGCAAAACCTGTGTAACAACAAAAAATAAAGACATCGCGCACTTCTCGTAAACGTTCGGTTGCAAATTTCTTATTCATCAATACATCTAAATCGCTTTGAGTTAATATCTCGCGTTCCGGACTATGATACGAACACCTGAAATTATTGAATGGGTTCGATGGAATCCAATCTAAACCAACCGCCATATTGACGATCTTCTTCAAGTTTTTGATGTACTTGTGTGCTGTGTTGTTTTGGATTTTCTCAACGGTTAACAAGTAATGTTCGAACTCGGTAACAAATACCAGGCGCAACTCTGGCAGTGCCTTGTCATTTGTTTTGTAGCGTTTCTCAATGAACTTTCTCACTTTGTTCATGGTAATTTCATGACGCTTTAACGTTGCCTCAACTACTTTCCCAACTTTGACAAGTTCTTGCATTTTGAGGTTGTGGTACTCGTAGGCCTGGAGAATGGTTTTGGATTTTACTGAAACATCAACTCCTAAGAAATAGTTTTTTAAATCAGAAGGAGTTGATGTAATACCTCTTGCAGCTTTTTCTAAAAAAAACTGAATAAGACCATTTTTTGAATTATTCAAATATGCATTGATTAACTGATGATTTTCATCTGCAGAACGCACCATACAATTTTTAGGATCCCAATGTTTGGGAGCAACAAAGTAATTTGTGGAAATTTCAGTTTTTACACCATCTACAAATACACGCATGTAAATTGGAGATTTTCCATTTTTCTCCTTTTGAACATTAAGTCTAAAACGAATGTTTAACTATTGATTTTTTTTCATGATTCACTTTTTAGTTAAATTTTATTGTGAATCGCTTCAATCAGGTGACAAAAAAACAGTATTAATCAATTATACACCAACTTTTCCTTTGAAAAAACTCAAAACAAAAAGTGCTGTAATCCTTTAATCACCAATGATTCAAGAAATTTCTGTCACCTAAATTCGGACTTTTTTTTTGGTGACAAAATAGGTGACAAAAAACTTGAATTCATTTGAATTGATTTGAATTGTTTGAAAATCCAATTCATAAAAAACCGTGTGTTTTGGGGGTAAATGAAAAAAGCCTTCCAAATTGGAAGGCTTTTTGTGATCCCGCTGGGATTCGAACCCAGGGCCCATACATTAAAAGTGTATTGCTCTACCAGCTGAGCTACGGAATCTTACCTGCTCCAACAGTTTAACTGTCATTGCGGGTGCAAAGATAGGCATCTTTTACTTTTATCCAACTATTTTTTTCAAATAATTTTAAAAAAAATAACGACCCTGCGGTAAGCAACTGATTTAAAGGAAATACGCATCTTGAAAAGTTGTGTAAAAGTCAGTCACGACCTGACTTAATCCGGTGCTTTTTACGCTTATTTTTGTTTTATGCTTCGTCAAATTGCTATGATTCATAAAAAACGCTTCCGTTTGCTCCATACATTATTACTTGTTTGGGCAATTGCGCTGCTTACTTTTTTTGTTTTTCCTCAGCAAACAACCCAATTTTTAACTGGTTGGTTTGAACCTGAAAAAAACTATCAGCCTGCTGCATCCGTTAGCTGTATTCCCCCAGTTGATTATTCAGCTGTTCTCAATGATAAAGTTGCTCATCATTGGCAAATGTCTTTCAATAATGGAATTCATACAAGGCTAAAGACCACAAAAGGAATCCAATGGCTCTTCGATCACCATAAAATAGTTCGAATCGATACGTGTGCTTATTTCACCTTAGCGCAATTAACGCACTCCTACCCCTTTGCTGTATCCGCAGTTAAACAATTTCTCACCGAACTTGGTCAACGCTTTCAGCAGCGACTGGCAAATACTTCTTTGGCCAATGCCAAGTTTGAACTCACTTCGTTATTACGCACAGAACACTCCCTGAAACGCTTGCGACGCATTAATCGAAACGCTACAAAAAACAGTACGCACCTGCACGGTACGACCATCGATATTGCATACGATGCCTTTCATGACTCACATAATCAATCGTTTTCTGATGATGTGGTTAATTACCTGAAAGAACAATTAGCTGCAACCTTGATCGACATGCGCAATGAAAAGAAATGCTGGGTGCTATATGAACGATTTCAACCGTGTTTTCATGTGGTGGTTAGGTGATTTTTTTTTAGATTGGAAGATTACAAAATTGGAAGATTGGAAGATTGGAAGATTTAAGATTACAAGATTTAAGATTGGAAGATTGGAAGATTTAAGATTACAAGATTTAAGATTACAAGATTGGAATCCCGAAACGTCGGGATGAAGATTGGAATAAAAAAAATCCACAACTGGTGTGGATTTTTTTTATAAGCTTAGTGGTGTTCGATTATACGAATTGTCTCATTTTGGTCCAACTACCACCATTTTCAACTTGTGTATAGCCCATTGAGCACAATTGACTTTTAGCACTCGCACTGCGCATGCCAGAAGCGCAAACAGTGATGATGGGCTTGTCTTTCGCGATGCTCTTGACACCCGAAGTGATTTGTTGCAAGGGTATGTTTTTTGAACCTTTGACATGGCCTGATGCAAACTCACCTGGCGAACGAACATCTATGATAATTGCTCCGTTTGCTAGCATTTGTTTGAAATCTGGACCTGCTCCAAACAGTTTTTTGAATAATGACATCGTGAATTATTTAGAAAGTTGGTAATTAACGTCTAACCAAGATCCACCATTTTCACAGTCAATTCCTTGCGCTTGTAAGAAATAAGTCGCTTGACCACTTCTATTACCACTCACACAACACAATACTATCGGTTGTTTCATTGCTTTGATTTCCTCCACTTTTCCTTGAATCTCGTCCAAAGGAATATTGATTGAACCTGCTACATTTCCTCCTGCAAATTCCCCTCTTGTTCTTACGTCGATTACTGTAAATTCCATAATGTCTATTTTAATAACACAAAACTACTTCCTTCTATTGAAACCAAACGTTACTTTGGTTACCTTGCTTGAAAATTATTATTTTTTCTCCATAGCTTGCTCAAACCACTGCCATAATTTATCAGCAGGAACAGGCGCAACAACTGTTACTTGTTCTTCTTTTGTTGGATGCGGAAAGGACAATTTACGTGCATGCAAACAAATAGATCCGTCTGGATTGGAGCGTTTGGCACCGTATTTTAAATCGCCTTTAATGATACAACCAATTGCAGCAAGTTGTGCTCGAATTTGATGGTGCCTCCCCGTCTCTAATGACACTTCTAATAAGGTGTATTGATCGGATTGAATAAGTTCCGTATAAGTCAACCGTGCTTCTTTGGTCGTTTTCTTAGGCGCATCGTGCACATAGGTCTTGTTCTGCTTTTCGTTGCGGTCAAGGTGATGAATCAAGTATGCGCTTTTTTGCTTGGGAGCTTTTTCAACGATTGCCCAATAAATTTTTTCTGGATGTTTTTCGGCAAACAATTTGTTCATTCGCTCCAACCCTTTACTCGTACGAGCAAATGCAATGATGCCGCTCACTGGACGATCCAAGCGATGAATCAATCCGCAGAAAACATTGCCCGGTTTTTCAAATTTCACACGGATATAATTGCGGACTTTCTCTACCAATGGTAAATCACCCGACTTATCGCCTTGCACATTATCCCCTGCTCGTTTGTTGACAATCACCAAATGATTGTCTTCAAAAAGTACCGTTGCAGGATCTATTGATTCATCCTCAATATTGCTCATGCTGATTGGGGAAATCGCCGCTTTTCACATCCGTAATATATTGTTGGAAAGCAGTGTGCATTTGTTCGTATAAATTGGCGTATTTGCGCAAGAAACGCGGACTGAATTCGTTGTTTATTCCTAACATGTCGTGGACAACTAAAACTTGTCCATCAACTCCATTTCCAGCACCGATACCGATGATAGGAATGGCAACTGATTTGGCAACTTGCTCGGCTAATTTTGCTGGGATTTTCTCCAAAACAATAGCAAAACATCCTGCTGCTTCCAATGCTTTTGCATCTTCGATCAAACGTTGCGCTTCGGCTTCTTCTTTTGCGCGTACGACGTACGTTCCAAACTTGTAAATGGATTGAGGAGTCAAACCAAGGTGTCCCATTACAGGAATACCAGCAGTCAAAATGCGTTTGATCGATTCGATGATTTCACCTCCTCCTTCTAATTTCACGGCATGACCACCCGACTCTTTCATGATGCGAATTGCATTCGATAAAGCTTCTTTGGAATTTCCTTGGTACGATCCAAAGGGCATGTCCACAACAACCAATGCGCGCTCGACAGCTCTGACAACCGATGAAGCATGGTAAATCATTTGATCAAGTGTAATCGGCAACGTCGTTTCATGTCCCGCCATGACATTGGATGCAGAATCACCGACTAATATAATTTCAATTCCAGCAGTATCAATGATGCGTGCCATGGAATAGTCGTATCCTGTTAACATCGAGATTTTTTCACCCGAATTTTTCATTTCTTGTAAAACGTGCGTTGTGATGCGTTTTACATTTTTGTGAACTGACATTTTTTTCTCGTTTAAATGGCACAAATTACTTTGCACAAAGACAAAAGTACAATTTTAGAAAGAATGAAGGTATTGAAATTGAAAATGACCCTTAATCGAACCAAATATCGTTGATCAATTGAAATCCCGCAGTTTGATTAACACGTTCGATAATGACTTGTTTGCCGTGTTGTAATTCGTCCCGCATAACCGATGAATTGAGCGAGATACGGAGTACCTTGTCTTTGATTTTTAGGCTTGTCGTGCGCAAGGCAACTGCTTTCCCCATCATTTCCTCCCACTTATCGAGCACATCCAATTCGGTGAATTTTTTATCCCATTGATAAGCGCGTAATAGTTTATCGAACACTTCCTTCATAGGAGCAGCGTTTCCCGTTCGTTTTTTTTCGTTCCAATCTGATTCCATACTACTCGTTATCAAATAAAATTATATTCGGTTGCACGCCAATTGCTTGAAAAATGCCCGATACTCGGATTTCATCTGTATCGGTGACCAACACTTGACCAAAGGTGTTTTTAGACACCAAGGACATTAACTGGGCAACTCTAAAGTTATCTAATTTATCAAAGATATCGTCTAATAATAAGATTGGAGTGATATGCAACTGTTTTTTAAGCCAATCGAACTGTGCTAAACGCATGGCAATTAAAAAACTTTTTTGTTGACCTTGCGAACCGAATTTCTTGATTGGTTGACCGTTAATCTGAAAACTCAAATCGTCTTTGTGGATTCCAACAGTTGTGTAATGGGCGCGGGAACATTTTGGAAATGCTTCTATCAAGAGTGTTTCGAAGGGTAATTCATTCAATCTTGATTCGTACACCATGGAAACCGTTTCTTCTTGATTGGAAATCCACTGGTAATATTTTTGAAAAAGCGGAATAAAATCGTTGATAAACTGAATGCGTTTTTCATAAATTGCGGAACCGTAACGTATCAGCTGTGCATCCCATATTTCGAATGGTTCTCGTTGAAAAAAACCGTTTTCGAATTGTTGTTTGAGCAAGGCATTGCGTTGATCGATGACTTTGTTGTAGCGTTGTAAATCTTCAAGGTACGATCTATCAAATTGAGCTATGATTCCATCCATCCATTTGCGGCGTACATCTGATCCATCTGCTATTAAATCGGCATCATACGGTGAAATCATCACCACAGGAAATTGACCAATGTGATCGGCTAAGCGTTCGTATTCTTTTTTGTTGTTTTTAAAAATCTTCTTAGCTCCAACTTTCACCCCGCAATAGAGTGCGTAATTTCTTTCGTTTTTTACCCAATCACCTTGAATGACAAAAAACGGTTGATCAAAGCGCACATTTTGTTTGTCGATTGGATTGAGGTACGAGCGGCACATACTCAAGTAGTGCACGGCATCTAATACATTCGTTTTACCTGCTCCATTTTTTCCAACAATGCAATTGACCCCTTCCACAAGTTGAAAAGCGGCATCGACATGATTTCTAAAATTAACGAGCGATAACGATTGTAAATACATGTTACAAAAGTAAAAAAGCAATTGCAGTCACGACCTGTTTTTTATGAAAACTTGCCAACAACTCACCTTTGATTTACAGAAAACACGAAGATTTTTCTATTTTTGCAAAAACTATTTTCGATATGCGTGTTTATCTTGATAATGCTGCCACTACCCCGTTAGCTCCTGAAGTAGCTGAAGCAATGATTCCTGTTTTACAGTCTGAATTTGGAAACCCATCTTCTACTCATTTTTACGGCAGACAAACAAAGGCGCTTATCGAAACTGCACGACGCTCTATCGCAAGTTGGTTGAAATGTTCTCCTGCTGAAATTATTTTTACTTCTGGTGGAACGGAAGCTGATAACATGGCGTTGTATACAGCCGTTCATCAATTGGGTGTGAAACGCATCATTTCAACAGTAATCGAGCACCATGCAGTTGGACATACTATCGAACATTTAGAAAAAAACGACGGAATTGAAGCTGTTTGGTTATCGGTCGATCAGCAAGGTCACATCGATTTAACTGAATTGGAGAACTATTTGTCAGATGGCACACCAACGATTGTTTCATTGATGCATGCAAATAATGAAATTGGTACTTTGATTCCAATCAAAGAAATCAGTGAGTTGTGTAAAAAACACCAAGCTTATTTTCATTCGGACACCGTGCAAACAATGGCGCATTACGCGTTTGATTTGAGTGATTTAGACATTGATTTCATCACGTGTGCTGCTCACAAATTTCACGGACCAAAAGGTGTTGGCTTTTTGTATGTCAACAAACGTATCAAACCGTCTTCGTTGATTCAAGGAGGAGCGCAAGAACGTGGATTGCGTGGAGGAACAGAAAATGTTCACGGAATTGTTGGACTCGCTACCGCATTAACCCTTGCGAACGAACACATTGAAGAACACCAAGCACACGTTCAGGGATTAAAAACATATATGATTGAACGTTTGCAAGCAATTTTCCCTGATGTTGCTTTTCATGGTGATATCACTCCTGCAGGAAGTTTATACACCGTATTGAATGTCTGCTTACCGAAAACAGCAAAAAGCGGTATGTTGCTTTTCACGCTTGACTTGAAAGGCATCGCTTGCTCGGGTGGATCAGCTTGTTCTTCTGGTTCTGTAAAAGGGTCCCACGTATTGGAAGGAATCAAGGCAGATAGTTCTCGTCCCAATGCACGTTTTTCGTTTTCACGCTACACAACAAAAGCAGAAATCGACTATGCATTGGAGCAACTCCAAGTAATTTACGAAAAAGCTATTGTATAAAATAGTGTCTTTTTGGCATTCGTTTATTACTTTTAGAACAAAATAGACGACATGCGTTACTTGCTTATTGCATTTTTAAGTTTCTCTTTTTTTTCTGTAAAAAGTCAAACATATTTTCCTCCTTTGACTGGAAATTCTTGGGATACCTTGGCTCCAGAACAATTAGGATGGTGTCGTGATTCGATTCAACCACTTTATTCGTGGCTTGAAAACACCAACTCCAAAGCATTCATTTTATTGAAAGATGGAAAAATCGTTTTGGAAAAGTATTTCGGAACATTTACCGCAGACAGTTTTTATGTTTGGAATTCCGCAGGCAAAACCTTAACAGCTTATGCCGTTGGGATTGCGCAAGCAGAAGGTTTTTTATCCATCAACGATGCAACATCAACACATATTGGTTCTGGCTGGAGCAGTTTGACGCCACTGCAAGAAAACGCCATTACTATCCGTCACCAACTAACCATGACAACTGGCTTGGATGACAATGTTTCGGATGTTTATTGTACAGATCCTAGTTGTTTGACGTATCTCGCTGCACCAGGAACACGATGGGCCTATCACAATGCGCCTTATACCTTATTGGACACGGTTATCAGTTCGGCAACAGGAATGTCCTTGAATAGTTGGATGTACAGTCGTATCGGTTCAAAAATTGGCATGACTGGTTTGTATTATCCGATTGGGTACAATAACATTTATGTATCAAAACCTCGTAGTATGGCGCGTTTTGGTTTATTATTATCGCAAAATGGACAGTGGAACGGCACAACTGTCTTGTCAGATACAGCATATTTGCATGCCATGACGCATCCTTCGCAGAATTTGAATTTGGCATATGGATATTTAACGTGGTTGAATGGTCAAGCTTCGTATAAATTACCGCAGTCCCAATGGACGTTTTTGGGTTCACTTTGTCCCAACGCTCCTACTGATATGTTCTCCGCACAAGGCAAAAACGCCCAAATTATCAATGTCGTTCCTTCACAAGGCATCGTATTGATTCGTATGGGAGCAGATATGGGAAGCAGTTATGTGGGAACACAATACAACGACACCATTTGGCAGTATATCAATCGTTTTGATTGTGATTTAGGCATTGAAAACGCAAACATTGAATCAGTTGGTGTTTTTCCAAATCCAACTAACGGAACGTTTATCCTAACTGATCTAGCAGTTGGCGATGAAATCACTCTCGTTAATTCACTTGGTAAAGTCATTACACACTTTGTAGCTGTTAAAGCTGGTGATACTCCTCTGACAGTGAACTGTGAAAAGGGAATTTATTTTGTGCAACGAAAACGCAAAGAGCGCGTTATAACCACAACACTCAACATTCAATAAACGGACGATTGGAACATTCAAAACGACATATTTTAGTCATGAGTTCGTGGTATCCATCACGAATTGATCCACATGCTGGTAATTTTGTTCAACGCTTTGCAACGTTATTGGCCAACGACTATCAAGTCAGTGTCATCCATACAGTTGCAGATAAAAACTGTTCAACAATTAACGTTTCTGATACAACCATTGCGGGTGTTCGAACAGTTCTTATATATTATCCCAAAAAGCAATTAAAAATTGGACGTTGGTTGCAACGGCGAAAAGCATTGGCAACAGGTTTGCGCCTTGTCGAGGATGTTGATTTGGTTTTCGGACACGTTTTATTGCCTCAGGGTTTGCAGTTTATCGGAGCTAAAAACTACTACAATTGTCCCTTGGTTGTACTGGAACACGGATCGTATTTTAGAAAAGAGAAACGAAAATCTTTCACTAAAATTCAACGCACAATTCTCAAGCGAACAAGCAGAAATATCCAGCAATTACTTGCAGTATCGCCTCGTTTACGCGAAGACATAACTGCTGTTTTTCCGACAACTCAAATCGACATCGTGCCCAATTTTATTGATACCAACTTGTTTCACCCAAAGGTTAAACACACAGCATCGTTCTCTAAGTTCCTTCATGTGTCAACATTGGACGAGCAAACAAAAAATCCAGGCGTTTTATTTGAAGGTTTTTATAACGCGTTGCAAATCAATCCTACTTTGCAATTAACAGTTATATCCGATCAAGCTACTGTATTGTGGGAAAATTGGGTAAAAACAAGAGGTATAGCCGCACATGTTCGGTTCCTTGGTCCTTGTACTTGGGAAGAAATCGCCAATGAAATGCAGCAGCACGACGCATTGATTGCGACATCGCGTTACGAGTCCTTTGGAATTGTGTTTGCGGAGGCTTGGTCCACTGGATTGCCAGTATTCACCACTTCTGTTGGCATTGCGACTGATTTGCCGGATTTCTTGGGACGTAATATCCCGCAAAACGATCCTGCAGCATTGAGTCAGTTACTCCTTTCATTTGCAGCCAATGAATGTGTGTTTGATTCTGAAGAAATCAGCGCTTATGCGCAGCAATACGATGCAAAAAAAGTTTTGGATCAATTACATACTATTTTCAATACGCAGTTTTCCATTCATGACTAGATCAGCTATTTTCAACGCGATAACAAGCCACATTTCAGATAAAATTCAATTATTGCAACAGGACATTAGCGATTTGTTGAGCGATTTAGCTGGCGACACCAAAAGTTCGGCAGGTGATAAATTTGAGACTTCTCGTGAAATGAGTCAACAAGAAATCAGTAAACTCACTCAGCAGGTAAACGAACAAAAAAAATGGCTCAATTTAGCTACTAATTATTCCAACCACGAAACTTCGGATAAAATTGTTGCAGGAAGTATCGTTTCGTTATCTACAGGTCAATTTTTAATTGGATTGCCAATAGGTAAAATCCCAACGCTCAATGGTATTCATTGCATTGGAAATACAGCACCCTTATCACAAATGCTTTTGAACAAAAAAGTTGGAGAAGCAATCACGTTTCAACAACAAGTAATTACGATAGAGGAAGTTAGTTAGTTAGTTAGTTGGTTTTGCTTTTTTCTTTTTTTTCTTTTTACCAGGCATGGCATCGTCTTCTTTTCCTGAACTTGCAGTACCTCCAAACGTATTAATTTCGCGACCATCCTTATCGTACACGTGTTCTTCTACCAACACATCTTTTTCGTAGTGTGCACGACTTTTTAACTTACCATCTGGAAAGCGTTGTTCGAACCAACCTTCTCTGAGGCCTTTTTTATAATTTTCAATTTCTTGAATGGATTGATCGTAATAAAAGGTTTTGAATTCCCCACTTTTGACATCCATGTTCCAATTTTCCGTACGAAGCAAGGTTCCATCATCGTAGTAATAACTGAAAACGCCGTGTTTTTTTCCTTCTTTGTAATATATTTCTTGAATGACCTTCCCTTCTTTGTTGTACTCGATGAAAGGTCCATTCATTAAGCCATTGGTGTAATGCACTTCCTTAGCACGAATACCTCTACTAAACGTAATTTTAGGTCCGTTTAAGACACCCATTTTATACGTTTCCAATTTGAGTGTGTCTAACTTTGTTTTGCGGGAAACATAGTTGATTTGAACGCCATTCAATTCCCCCATCACGTAGGTTTTTTCCCAAAGTGGAAAACCTGTTGAATCTTCAAAATATGTCCAATGTCCGTTTGGTTTTCCTTGTATGTGTGAACGAATTACTTCGGTACAACCTGAAATATATGTGGTTGTGTCCATACCATCTGTAAAACCATTGACAAAACGAACCCTACGTTGTAAAATGCCGTTGTTGTGACACGTTTCGCACGTTCCCGTAAAGGGTTTGTGAGAACCTGTAGAAAGAACCACATCACTGGATGGATCTGCCAATTCTAACTTTTCGTTGCAATCTACTACCCCAGCTAATTTACCACATTCCCATTCTGTAAATCGTTGTCCTTTTCGCGCTAAGGATTTTTTGTAACACGTGTCCCTTTTTATTTGAGGAATACCAGTTTGACCGAATAATACGAAACAAGAAAAAAAGAAAAGTATGGGTAGTAGATTTTTCATGATTTATTGTGGTAGTTTGAGTGTTAATTTATTTAAACCTTCTTTCATTCTTGTTGGGATTGGAATAGACGTTTTCACAATGCTATCATAACAAACCAAGACAGAAGTTCCAGTTGTACGCAATTCACCCAATACTTTTACTTCATAAGCTAACGTAAAACTTTTGTCACCGACATGTTTCAAGAACACTTCGATTGTTACTGGATCATTTAAAAAAACTGGTTTTAAATATTCCAATTCGTTTTTACGCAATAGTACACCATTTTTTTTCCAGTCCCAATCGATTCCAACTAAATGACGGAAATAGTAAATTCGAGCTTCTTCAAAATAGTTCAAATAGATTGCATTATTGACATGTTGCATCATATCACAATCGGAGAAGCGCACTTGTAGTTTATACGGATCAATCATTATAATAATAATAATTATTGTTGTTGTTGTTTATTATCTAAGATACTATATTCTGAATTATTTGAAATAAATTCTGGAACGATTTTTTTTAATAATCCAACTAAAGTCATTGCATCTGCTTTTATTAATTCGCTTTGTAACTCTTGAATCGTTATCAGTGTTTGTTCGTTATTGGTACGTTCTAAGGCTTTTAAAATTTTGGGGTGATGAGTAGGAATTGTGTCTTCAGCTTTGTTGAGTAATTCTTCGTACAATTTTTCACCTGGTCTTAAGCCTGTGTATTGTATTTCAATATCTTTTCCTAATTCGAGACCAGACAAGCGGATCATGTTTTTTGCAAGGTCGACTATTTTGACCGATTTCCCCATATCAAAAACAAAAATTTCACCGCCATTTCCAATCACCCCAGCTTCCAATACCAATTGACAAGCTTCCGGAATGGTCATAAAAAAACGGGTTATTCGTTCATCTGTTACAGTTACAGGACCACCTTCTTCAATTTGTCTTCTAAACAATGGAATAACCGATCCGTTTGAACCGAGCACATTGCCAAATCTTGTTGTAATGAACTGGGTGATTTGTTGCGTATTAGCTGCTTGTGCAATCATTTCTGCAACGCGTTTTGTAGCGCCCATGACATTGGTTGGATTAACGGCTTTGTCTGTCGAAATCATGACAAATTTTTCCACTTTGAAAGCAACAGCTAAGTCAACCAAATTTTTTGTACCAAATACATTGGTTTGGATTGCTTCGGAAGGATTTTCTTCCATGAGTGGAACGTGTTTGTAAGCCGCCGCGTGAAATACCCATGCTGGAGTATTCGTTGCAAAAACAGCGTGCATCCGTTCACGATTTCTGATATCTCCAATAATTATTTCAATATCTTGCTTTGGAAATAACTTTTTTATTGTGATTTCCAAGTCATACATGGGTGATTCTGCTTGATCCAACAAAATCAATTTTGCTGGTGAAAATTGGAGTAATTGATGTACTAAACCCGCACCAATTGATCCCGCTGCACCAGTAACTAAAATAACTTGGTTCGCAAGCGCAGCTTGTAATTTGTCCAAATTAAGGACAATAGGTTTTCTACCTAATAAATCGTCAATATTGACTTGTGCAATTTGTTTCGCTGAAAATTCGCCATTGATCCATGCGGTTGGACTTGGAACCTTTTTCATTTGAATTCCAGCATCCAAACAATAATTGACAACACGTTGCTGATTTTCTTCGTCCGGTTGTTGAATGGTGAAAATAACTTGATCGACAGAATTCGTTGCAATAAGCGCTGTTAATTGCTGGGCATCATACACTGGAATCCCCTCCATTCTGGTACCGATTTTCTTTTTATCGTCATCAATAAAACCAACAATGTTTACTGGAATCCGTGTGTCTTTTTCAATCGTTCGTTTCACAATTAATCCATACACTCCAGCACCATAAATCAAGATGTTCGGGTGATCTCCTTTCGTTTTGGTGGATTCTACGTACAATAACTTGATTACAACACGAACAGCCATTGAGATGAAAACACAAAAAACGAATTCGATTATCAATACACTGAGTGGAAATAAGTAAAAGCCGTCAACAGCATAATAGCGAACAAAACCAGCAACTAAAAAGAGCAAAGATGATAGTGCAATAGCATTAAAAAGTCGTCTAAAATCAGCGGTAGAGGAATGACGTACGATGCCTTTGTGAATACCAAAAAGGTAAAAAACTAGAAATCGAATCAGGAAAAAGACCCAAATAAATTTGAAAAGAATTCCTAACTCCGTTTTCCAAAGGGCTTTGTCAGCCATTATGTCGAAACGAATAAGGTATGCCAAGGTCAATGAACATAGTGAAATGATCACATCAATTGCGCTTATGACCCAACGCGGCATGTTATTTTTTGGAAACAATAAATTACCCATCCGTTACAAAGTTAATCGAATCTGTTAGTTGAACAAACCACCATTTAATGAAATTGTTTGACCAGTAATGTAATCCGCCTCTTTGGAGATTAGCCAATCGATTGTAGCTAAAATGGTAGCTACAGACCCCAGTTGTTGTTGCGGAATTGCTTGAATAATTTGCGCTTGCATTTCGGGAGCAACTTCATCAATCATACCAACATTAAAATAGCCCAAGGCCAAACAATTGACGGTGATTCCATTGGTTGCTGTTTCTTTTGAAACTGTTTTAGTCAAACCAATTAATCCAGCTTTTGAAGCTGCATAAGCAGCTGTTCCAACTACACCAGTTTGGGCTACGACAGAAGAAATCGAAATAATTCGTCCGGATTTTTGATCCCGCATTTTAGGAAGAAAACCTTTGATTAATTTGAACGGAGCAGTTAAGTTAACAGCAACTACTTCGTTGAAATCGGCATCACTCAATTTCCACGACATGCCATTTTTTGATATTCCTGCATTATTTATGAGGACATCAATCCGACCGAAATTGGCTAGAATAGCGGCAATAAGTGTGTCAATTTGTTGTGGGTCGCGTAAATCTGCTTTGAACCAAGCATGTTCACACGCCACATCGAACGGTTCTTGTTGAAATGTATGCAAAGCGAGTCGTACATTTTGTTGTTCAAAATGCTTCACCATTTCGCTCCCAAGTCCTCCAGTAGCGCCTGTAATAACGATTACTTTCCTTTCCATTTATCGTTTATTTTTTTCAATAATTTCCACCAAAATGGTGCTTTATTCCAAGTTATGTGCGCATACGGCATTGATTTCGCACCAAAATAGCTATTGAATCGTGCGACGTTGTCCACATTCGAGCCACCAAAATCAAAGAGCTTTTCGGATGCGTGCGCAAACAATATTGCATCGTACATCAATCGGTACATCCCTCCTTTTTTCATGGCTTCTTGTTGCACCGTTCCTTTGAGGTAAACTACTTTATCAGCTGTTTCAATCAGCCACAAGCCGCCTTTCCATTCGTCATTTTCAAAAAGATCGATTTGAACCAAACCCTTGTCTTTGAATTCAGTCAGTAAGTTACTCAATTTCGGCAAAGTAAAGGCGTTTAACGTCTTAACTCGTTGCGCTAATTCTTTTGAGATTAAGGGCATCAAACCTGGCGCTCTGGTATGTGTTGATGTTGTAAAAACTTGTGCTTTTTTTAACGTTCTATTTGCTAAATTATTTAATTTCAATGCATTAACAGCAACATATTGGTGATTTAATTGTTCGTAACCTGTAATAACATGATTGAAATTAAAATCAGCAACATTGAACTGTTTTTTTAATGCCGCTATTAATTCATCCGGATTTATTGGCGAACCAATCCATTCGATATAGCGATTAAAAAATGGAGTGTACAGAATTTTTTGTCCAGCCTTAATTGTGAACGGGCAAGCGATTCCAGCAGTTTTATCTGCGTTGTATAAAACAGCCCAATTATCAGCTGTTGCATCTAAATATCCTGCATACGAAAAAATGCTCCCTTTGTGTGCTTTCACAAAAGCTGTCCAAGATATTTTTTCTTCTGGTGTAAGGAATGTTAACTGCATACAACTTGATTTACCGTTAAAAACTCCGTTACATTTTTTGTTTTGACAACGAATTGCTCGATTTTTTTCAATGCAAAGTGTGTCAATCCTTTTGGATGTGCAATTACGACAAACGGGCTCTTTTTTCGTTGATAAAAACGAAATTGGCGCTGTAATTTTGACGCATAATACCCATCACAACTCACATGGTTCCAAGTAAAATTGGTTAACACTGCTTTTTTTCTTCCTGGTTGGGCTAAAAAATTTCCGTCTCCAAGCATTTTGTGGTTGGTTGGGAAAAGTCGACCTAAGACATACAAACGCCAATAAAAAAGCGGCGAATAATGCCACGAAGAAATGGGTAATTCCGTGAAATAAGCAGCTTTGTTTGCAATACATACATCAGAATCAAAACGATACGGTTGTGTATAACGTTTCACTGCTGTAAAATCAAAGGCATAATGAGGCGATTCAAATTTCCCACCAGGAAACACGCTTGAATCGATTGTAATTCCCAATTTTTTGAACGTTTCATTCACATGAGAAAACGGTTGAACACACCATCCACCAGCTCGGAAACTTGTTATTTTTTGGGTGACCAATTGCTGCAGAAAATGATGGTATTTTTCAATAATCGCTGAAGCGTCAGCTTGTGAAAAGTCGCTCAACTTGTAACAACCATCCACATTGATTGACCATTTCCCGTTGGCATACGTTGCATTTTCCCAATGCGGGTGAATGTGTAATTGCACCGCACAACCAAGGGATTCCATGCGTTGAATTTGTTGTATGATTGCTTGGTATTCGCTTGCTAATTCAGGGAACTGCTGTTTTAACTCGTCCATTTTCACTAGCATACCAACATCGATGAAAAATGTCATCGGCACAGCATGTTTTTCTGAAATAGCTAATAATTTTTCAGTTGGATCGAGCATACAAGCCTTCACCGTTCCTGTTTCGGAACCGAAAAACAACTCGTAATCAAATGTGAGATAAACTGCCATTAATACTGCTAAGATAAGAAGAAAAATCAGCACATTTTCCTGCCCAAAAAGGAATTACACAAATGATTTCTGAAAAAGGGTAATTACATGGCGCAAAAGTTTTGTATATTCGACATTACTATGAAAGAAATTGAGCGGAAATTCACTGTAAAACCAAGTGTTTTAGAAGTGTTGTCATTTTTAGCACCAAAAAAAATCCAACAAGGATATTTGATGGACGAAGCGGGTAAAACTGTTCGTGTGCGCACTAAAGGTGAAAAAGGTTATCTGACAATCAAAGGAAAAACAACAGGAATCACGCGTGCAGAATTTGAGTACGAAATACCTTTAGAACATGCGTTGGAATTATTGACCAATTTTTGTGCTAAAACCTTATCTAAGGAGCGCTACACCTTGACCTTCAAAGAAAAGATCTGGGAGATTGATGTGTTTCACGGAGCATTGGAAGGGTTAATTGTGGCTGAAATCGAATTGGAAGATGAGGCTGAAATTTTTGAAAAACCTGAATGGATTTTGGATGAAGTCAGTTATGATCCGCGCTATTACAATTCACAACTCGTTAACGGACTTAAGCCATAAAAAAAAGCGACCCTATTTGGATCGCTTCATTTAATGTAGTTGGCGCAATTATTTTTCACATTCCGCTAACATGAATGCGCTTAAAAACTCGCCCCAATAAGGTGTTTCAATTGATTTATTGGTTAACAACGCAAATTTATCGTTCGCTTTTATAAAGTAAGGCTTCGCATTTTTCGCTCCACCACCAAACATTTTAGGCGTGTAATAAACCGACATTGCTTTCAATAAGTAGATATGTGGGTTGTTTTCGTTGATCGTTTTTGCTTTTGCAAGGTTTTCATCGAAAATTTTACCATATTCTTTCCATCTATTTTGTGGATCGATTGCCATGCGAGCGTTTGCTATCAAGGCTTTCATGATGTGAATTTCATCCATTAATTTACAACCCGCTTCGATTTGCGGCATTAATCCTTCCGCTGCATCGACATACAATTCTCTGATTTCAGCATTTGTCTCCGAATACGATAATTGGATAGAAACATATGCGTTGTAATACGCTGGAATCCAGTTGTCCCCATTTGCAGCTTGCACCGCTTGAATGATTGCTAATTTCGACTTCCAACTTTCGATTGACTTAGTCGAATCAATTCCGTGACAAACAGGTGTCAAGCGGTTGATAATTTCTTGTTGGTCTTGAGCATATCCGGCAGTAGCGCCGAACATCAATAACATAACTAGTACTTTTTTCATAACTTATAATTCATCTTTGTTAAACTCCTTCAACGACATGTTGAATCCAAAAAACACATTAAAATAGAACGGTGGCAAAATTGGATATTGTTGCATCCCGTCCATGCTGTAACGATACCCTAAGATATTCTTTCTGTTTGTAATATTATCAATACTCAAGTAAAATACTGTAAACATTTTTTTAATCGTTGTCAAATAACTAACTGTCAACGCTAAATTTTGGTATGCAGGAGCGCGATCTGCTAAAAAACTCGTTGCATTTGGATTGTAGTAAGGGCGACCGCTCGCATATGAATACGTTGCTGAGAAATTGGTTTGAGCCTTCATCCAGAAATACTTCATGACAATGTTTAAATTGTGGTCAGAAACATAGTCAGGTGTTACCTTTTCTGTATAATTCTGATACAATCTTTTGGTATCAATGTATGAATACGATACCCAATAATCGAAGTTTTGGATGGATTTCTTATCCCGCCAGAAAAAGTCAATTCCCTGTGCATAGCCAGATCCTGAGTTATCAACCTGACCTAAATCGAAACGAAACTGATTCGGTGTAAAACTAGTACCGTTTTCTTTCACTAACTGATCGTAAGATTTATAATAACCCTCAATACGGAAAACGCGGTCTTTGGCCATCAATTGATAATTTGCCATCAAGTGAATTGCTTGTTGAAAGTTAGGACGGTAGCCTTGCAGTAAATAGTTACTAGCAGCAATTTGGTAAAAAAGACCTGATGCCAAAGAAATTTGACCAGTTTTTGATGTTTTAATTGCCGCTGCTAAGCGTGGAGAGACATTTCCCTTTCCTAGTATTTTTGAATATTCTGCGCGGATTCCAGGTTTGAAGGCAAGTCTACGAACAGGAATAATATCCGCTTCTGCGTAGACTGCACTTAGCAATTCAGAAAATTGCCCCAACAAGGTGTCGAATTTTTGATTGTAAGTGAAATGTTGTATTTCTGTTCCAAAAACAGCTCGTAACTTAACCGAAGGTGCATAAATAAATTCCGTTCTACCTTGAACACGTCTGTCTTCGCGAATAACTTGTAACGAATCCCATGAAATAGCATCAGCGTTGCTACTCGATGAAAATCCAACAAAATACAACCAATTTTTATTGATCACATCTTTGTACGTTGTATTGACGTAATTGAAATCGTTTTTTATTCCAAAATTGAGTGAATTAGCAGGATTTGAAGGATCAACTAATTTCAATCCTGATTTATTGAACGTTTGATTGAAAGTCGTTTTAAACATTCCTCGCGTTGGCGTTTTCGCAACATATCTTCCTGAAACTCCAAAACCTTGTGGAGCATCTGAAAATTCAACATTGGGTTGAGAGATCAACAAGAACGGTGATAAATTCAGGTAATTAGCAGTAAATTCAACTGCACTGTTTTCAAATAATTTAGTTCCACCAACAGATAATCCAGCAAAATTACCGCCAATATTGATATTGCTTTCGTCTGGTAAATCGTTCGTTTGCAAATCAAGCACCGAAGACAATGCTTGACCGAAGCGTGCAGAATAACCTCCAGTACTGAAAGACGTTCCTTTGAATTGAAAAGGGTTAAAACGTGTGCGTTGACCTACACCTGGAACAGAACTTCCGAAGGCATTTTGTGCAACCAAACCATCGACCAATACGGTTGATTCGTTGACATCACCTCCACGCACCATCAATCCAGTTTGATCACCTCCATTGCGTTGCACACCTGGTAATGTTTGCAATGCGCCTGCAATATCGCCTTGTCCACCTGCTGTTGTTACAATATCGAGTGGATTAAGAATGGCAACAGTACGATCGTTGTTTGCATTGATACTACCTGCTGAAATGACAATTTCCTCGATTTCTTTTACTGCGCTCATTTTAAAAGTTTGCGTCAGCGCTTCACCAATAATATCGATTGGCAAATACTGTTCTTGAAAACCTTGTTTTTTGCAACCTAATTCGTGTTTCCCTTTCAACGTGGTTGTAAACGAATAATTTCCGTTGGCATCTGTTTGGTAAAAATTAACGGTTCCTTTGATGAATACCGTAGCTGCTGCAATAGCTTTACCATTTTGATTGGTTACCGTTCCTGAGATTTTAGTTTGTGCAACTACAAGTTGTAAGCTGAACAAGAACGAAAGAAGTAATACTATTTTCATATATTATTTAATTGCTGTTTATTTTTCTGCTAATAAATCTGTTTTTTGTGTATCAAAAACGCTTCCACCTATTCGAATAGCGAACCATTCGTTGAATAAATCGATTGTTGGTTTCGGAAAAAGATTTTCGTCATCGACTACAGCTAAGCATTCGTTTTTGAATATTTTTTTAAAATGTGCTTCCACTAATGGCTCGTATTCAAAAAAATCTTCTTCGATTAAATACAAGGAACCTTCCAAATCATCTGTTTCATCGAAATCAAAATCTGGATCATTTTGTTTTGCCCAATCGCAAAAAGCTTGTTTGGGTTCAACTAAAATATACCCTCTGTTTACTGTTTTCATATTTTATTATTTGGTGAAATGACCGTTTTTAACTTTTTTCCAATTTGACTTTCCCTTTCTTGGCATTGTAACAAGGTAGGACCAGTTTTGTTTCAACGTATCTTTATCTAAAGCTCCAACTATTCCCTTTTCATCTATTTTTTTAGCAGATTCTACCAAGACTAGAGCTTTTTCACCTACTAAGAACAAGGCATTTCTATTTTTAATTTTGACATTTCCACCAACTTTATAGGAGGTGCAATTTGTTCCAAAACAATCCAACCAGTTGAAAAACGCATTCTTTGTGCGCAAGCTGTCCGAAAATTGAAATTGCATGAAGGTCAGGCTATCATTTTTCGTTGTTAGGATCCATTTTTCTGATTTGTTTGCACCAAAACGATCGGGAAACAACAGCGTATCGAGTGCTTTCCAAGTTGCATCTGGAAACAAGGAATCGGAGAGTTGTAAGAACACACTTTTGATTGGTTTTTCATCCACATCAGTTGCAAGCGTATCTTTTTTAACATCCTTGTTTTTAGCAGATGACGGTGAAATATCACTTAGCGTCACTGTTTCGTCTGATTCACTTTGACAAGCAAACAAGGAAAATAAGCAAAGGAAAGCAATGTGGCGTATCATAAGCGAATTTCAGGTAAAATTGTAGCTAAGTGATGTACTTGATCGGAAGCAATATCGCGGTGAAAAACAAAACGCACCATTCCCGGTCCAAAAGCACTAACCAATATGTTTTTTTCTTTTAATTGAGCAATGAACACATCACGAAGTGCATGATTTTCCAATTCAATGACAATAATATTTGTTTGAACTGGAAATCGGTTTTTAATCCAACTTACATTTTTCAAAACTTGGTCAATTAATTTGGCATGAGCATGATCTGTTTTCAGCTGTTCTACATTGTTTTTCAATGCATACAATCCTGCTGCGGCAAGAAAACCAGCTTGGCGCATGCCTCCACCCATTACTTTTCGAACGCGTCTTGCTTTTTCAATAAATTCGGTAGTTCCAAGTAACAACGAACCAATTGGTGCGCCCAACCCTTTGGATAAACAAATAGAAATGGAATCAAATTGTGCACCATATGTTTGCGTGTCTACCCCATTTTCGACCAAGGCATTGAACAAACGAGCGCCATCTAAATGTAAGGGAATGTTGTGTTTATTGGCAACTGCTTTGATCTTTTTGATTGCTTCTAAGTCGTAAATTGCACCTCCTCCTCTGTTTGCAGTATCTTCTAGTGCAATCAATTGGGTAGTTGGAAAATGAATATCTGCAGGTTGAATGGCATTTTCCACTTGTTCAGCGGTCAACCGACCGAAGTTACCTTCGATTAATTGGACGGATGCACCCGAATTTTTGGCAATTCCGCCACCTTCGTATTTGTAGATGTGTGCTTCTTTGTGGCAGATAACTTCGCCTCCAGGTTGCACGTAAACATTGATTGCTATTTGATTGGTTTGTGTACCAGAGCTACAAAACAATGCCGCTTCTTTACCGAAAAGTTGCGCAGCATACGTTTGAAGTTCGTTTACCGTCGGGTCTTCTCTGTATACATCATCCCCCACTTTAGCCGCCATCATAGCATGCAACATCCCTTCATCGGGTTTTGTTACCGTATCTGAACGTAAATCAATTGGATGGACAAGCATAGCAATTTTCGATTAGTTTAAACCAAAAAACCATCCCACCGAAAACGGAGAGATGGTTTATATTCTTAATCAGAACTATTCTTAAACGATTAACGTTTGTGGAATGGTTCGTCAGATACTGTTAATTTACTACGACCTTTACGGCGACGTGCAGCTAAAACTTTACGTCCGTTTTTAGTTGCCATTCGGCTACGGAAACCGTGTTTGTTTCTTCTTTTTCTTACCGACGGTTGAAACGTTCTTTTCATGATCTATTTTCTTTAATCGTATTTTTCAAACTTAATCAAATCTGCCTCTGACAACTGAAAGTATGTCTGACAGGGGTGCAAAGATAGGTACTTTTTCGAATTATTCAAGAGTTACACGAAAATAATCAAAAAAAAATGTAGAAGTAGCCTTTTCAACACTTACTTTTGCGGTACAAAACTAGGAAATATGTTGCGACCAAAAAAAGAAAAGAAAGAAAAAGTTCAGTTAACACGCGACAGTTACCGTAAGGCAGGGAAAATATTCTCGTATTTGAAACCTTACCGTTTACAATATGCTATTGGTTGGATATTTTTGGTCTTGTCTACATCTATCGGATTGGTTTTCCCTGTTTTATTGGGTCAATTATTAGGTGCAGGAAATGGCGCCAAAACGAGTATGGCCGAAGTTGTACGTTCTATTGACCTTACAAACATCAATACAGTTGCCACTGCTTTGTTTATTTTGTTTGGCGCACAAGCTGTTTTCTCCTATTTCAGAGTTGTTTTATTTACGAATGTAACGGAAAGTACATTGCGCGATTTACGTGCAAACGTGTTTCAACGCTTGTTGAATTTACCAATGGATTTCTTCAACAGAAATACAGTTGGTGAATTAACCAGTCGTTTGTCTTCCGATATTACACAAATACAAGAAACGTTACGCACGACTGTTGCTGAATTTTTCAGACAAATCGTGATGATTGTTGGTGGTATCAGCATCTTACTTTTTATTTCGTGGAAACTAGCTCTTATCATGCTCGGAACCGTTCCAGTAATCGCAATTGTAGCGGTTATTTTTGGACGTTTCATTCGTCGTTTGTCCAAAGAAGCACAAGATAAAACTGCAAGTGCCAATGCTATTGCGGAAGAGGCGCTAACTGGAATTGGTAATATCAAAGCATTTACGAATGAAGTGTTCAGCATGCTTCGTTTTACGAATGCTATTAACGAAATCAAACGCTTGAACATCAAAAGTGGTTTGTGGCGCGGTGTATTTGTTTCGTTTGTGGTTTTTTGCATGTTTGGCGCCATCGTTTTTATCATTTGGCAAGGATTATTATTGACCGAAGGACCTCATCCTGGATTAGCAAAAGGCGATTTGTATTCCTTTTTAATGGTTACCTTATTAATGGCTGCGAGTATTGGTTCCCTACCCGATTTTTATGCTGGGATTCAGAAGTCGATTGGAGCAACTGAGAAATTAATGAATTTATTGTCGGAAATTTCAGAGAAAGAATTGTTTACTGGAACTGCAACACCAACAATAACAGGTGCAATCACATTTGAAAACGTTCATTTTTCCTATCCTCAACGACCAGATATAAGTGTTTTAAATGGCATTTCATTTTCGATTGGATCAAATCAAACCTTGGCTTTGGTTGGTGCATCAGGAGGTGGAAAAACAACTATTGCATCGCTTGTCTTGAATTATTACCCCGAATTTACTGGGGACATTTTATTTGACAACACTTCTAGCAAAGCTATCGAATTGAATTATTTGCGCGAACACATTGCTATCGTTCCACAAGATGTTATTCTTTTTGCGGGAACTATTTATGAAAACATTGCATTTGGAAAACCATCCGCAAGTAAAGAGGAAGTCGAAGCTGCTGCTGTTCAGGCAAATGCTTTTGAATTCATCCAACGTTTTCCTGATGGATTTGAAACGCAAGTTGGTGACCGAGGAATTCAATTGTCTGGTGGTCAAAAACAACGCATTGCGATTGCACGCGCTATTTTGAAAAATCCAACGATCTTAATTTTAGATGAGGCAACATCCGCATTGGATTCTGAATCAGAGAAATTGGTGCAAGATGCGTTGGATCAATTGATGAAGGGACGTACTTCGATAGTAATTGCTCACCGATTGAGTACTATTCGAAACGCGGATAAAATCATAGTTCTTCAAAATGGATTGGTAGCTGAATCTGGTAATCACACCGAATTATTAGCAGCTAATGGTTTGTATGCTGATTTATTAAAACTCCAAAACAGTTTGGGATAACATAAAAATTATACATTTAACGTAAGCTTAATCGCAACTAATTTTTTTAAGAAAAAAACACGTTGTATCTTTGTCCCGAAGTTGAATTGTCCTCCTTGATGTACTTGTTACTGAAACCAATTTTAACTGTTAGTTGTTGAAGCATTAAAATGAATTCTGCTTACGTTCGATTGTTAGTTTTGTTGTTATTGTCATTTGGTTCAAATGCACAACAATTGTTTATTAACGAAGTCTCTCAGGGTACCTCTGGCGCAAAAGAATACGTTGAATTTCTCGTTGTTGGAAATGCAACCTGCCAAACACCCGTTCCTACAATTGATTTAAGAGGAGTTGTTATTGATGATAACAATGGTCTTTTTGCAACAGGATCTGGAACTGGAATTGCTTCTGGAGCTGTCCGATTTGCAAACAATGTATTTTGGAGCGCTATTCCACAAGGAACACTCATCGTCGTTTATAATAATTCGGATATCAATCCGTTGCTCCCTCCCAACGATGCAAGCATGACGGACAACAATTGTCGCCTTGTTTTACCAGCAAATTCACCTTTATTAGAGGGTCAATCTATCAGTCCAACAACAAGCGTCACGACATACCCTGCAACAGCAAGTTGGGTTGCTGGAAGTGGTTCTTGGTCGCAACTTGGAATGGCAAACACCAATGATTCCTTTCAAATTAGAAGTTCGAATACAGCTACAACTGCAAGTCATGCTGTTAGTTGGGGTAATAACACGTTAAATAATCAAATTTACTTCAGCACGATTGGTGGCGGTGTATTCGCACTGATGAATACGACAAATAACCTTCCTACGCTACAAGCAAACTGGACGGTTGGAAGTGTAGAAACACCAGGCGCAGCAAATAACACTGCAAATGCAGCTTGGATAAGTAGTATGAATCCACAATGCGGCACAACACCAACAAGTATCCAATTGACATTGACACCAACTCCAGTATCTTGTCTGGGTGGTGCAACAGGAGCTATTAGCTCTTCCATTACTGGAGGAACCGCACCTTTTACGTATTTATGGAATAACAATGCTACATCAAGTGGTTTAACGAATATTGCTGCTGGAACATACACATTAACCGTTACTGATGCAACTGGTTGCACAGCAAGTGTACAATCAACCGTATCATCAAATTCAGGAGTAACAGTCACCACTATTGCAACAAATGCAAGTTGTGCAAGCAACTGTAATGGAGCAGTCAGCACAAGCGTTTCAGGTGGAACTGCTCCGTACACTTATTTGTGGTCGACAAGTGCTAGTACACCAGGCTTGCAAAACTTGTGTGCTGGAACGTACATAATTGCTGTAAGTGATGCAAATGGTTGTGTTGATACTGCTCATGCGCAAGTGTATGCAAACACAATTGCCAATCCGACAGTTACACCAGCTGGTCCTTTCACAACCTTGAGTTCTTCAGTACAACTAAGTGCTAGTCCAAGTGGAGGAAATTGGTCATCTGATTGTGGGAATTGCCTTAATTCAAGTGGTGTTTTTTCGCCTAGCACTGCAGGTCCTGGGACTTATCAAATTTGTTATCAAATTGGAACTGCTCCTTGTACCGCGACAAGTTGCATTACCATAACAGTTACAAATGGTTGTTCTCCAATTGACACTTTTATTCAAACGAGTATTTGTCCTGATTCATCGTTTGTAGTGAATGGTCAACCCTTTTCAAATCCAGGAACATATGCTGTAACGCTCGTTAATGGAAATGGATGTGATAGTACTGTTCATTTAACCTTGCAAAATTTCCCTGTCATTCCAATTAACATTAGCACAACAATTTGTCCCGGTGACACGTTGAATTACTGGGGATATTCGTTTACACAAGCAATACAATTTTCACAAGACACCGTTACCGCTGATGGTTGTCCTGTCACCAATACGTTAACAATTTCCGAACAAAGTTGTGACACGGTGGAATTTTCATTATTTGCACCAAATGCTATTACCGCTAATGACGACAACACAAACGATGTGTTTGAAATTTTACTTACTGGCGCGCAAGCTGATGAAGGTTATATTTTAAATCGTTGGGGCGAAATTATTAAAACATTCAGTATACCTGACTTATCGTGGGATGGGATAACCAACCACGGATTAAAAGCGTCTGACGGTGTTTATACTTGGATATTATTTTACACTCCTACAAACGGTAATAGACAGTCCGCTCAAGGATTTGTCACTTTACTCAGATAAGTATACTTACCATTTTTTTGTTTTAGACGCTACAATAAACTACTTATTTTTTGATTGAACTAATGTCATAATCTATTGACGCTCATTCATTTTAGTAAATTTGATTACACACTTTTTACTAGAAACGATGAAGTCAATCACCTTCAAACTTGCCCTGCTATTGTTCCTTTTTACAGGGAATTTCAGCCATGCTTCGCACATAATTGGTGGCGAAGTTTATTACGATTATTTAGGAAATAATCAGTACAAAATTACTATTGAAATTTACCGTGATTGCAACAGCAACATGGGGTATGATAGTCCGTTGAAATACACTATTTTCAATGGAAACGGTACGCTTTTTTCAGAATTTACCATTCCACAGTTTATCATTACTTCAACGCCAGTGGTTTATAGTAATCCATGTAATCTTGGAGCAGGAGAAACATGTATTGAACGTGCATTGTACAAAGACACTGTGTTGTTACCACAAAATAATGATGGTTATACAATTGCTTATCAACGGTGTTGTTGGGCTGGAAACATTGATAACTTGTTTGACCCAACCAATAATGGCATTACCTTGTCTGCATTTATTCCAGGAACATTTTTAAGCGCTGTTCCAAATAATGCTGCACGTTTTGACAACAATCCACCTAAAATATTATGCACTAATCAGGTGACGGAATTTGATCACAAAGCAACCGATGCTGATGGCGACCAACTGATTTATTCGCTTGTAAATCCTCTTCTTGGTGGCAGCACATCCAATGTTGAACCAAATCCAGAAACAGCTCCACCCTTCACACCTGTGACTTGGATGCCAACATTTAGCGCAACTGTTCCAATGGGTGCCGCTTCTTCCACTTCCATCGATTCAATCTCTGGAGTGATCTCGTTTTCTCCCTATATGATTGGAAATTACTTGGTAGGTGTTCAAGTTGATGAACATAGAAATGGAGTAGTGATTGCCAGTAAAATACAGACCTATTGTTACAAAGTTATTGGCTGTCAAGCACAGGCTGCACTTACAATTTCTGTTACTGGAAACGATACCATTACTGAAAATTGTGACTCAACAATTATCACTTTGCAACGCCCAACAGCATCGTTTGAACAAGTCATTACAGCATCGTTTGAACAAGTCATTACCTTAGCAATAAGTGGTACAGCTGCTTCAACTGACTTTGAACCAATTGCTTCACAAATAATAGTACCAGAAGGAGTTTTTTCTCACACGTTGATTATAAAAGGCGTTTACGATGGACTTGTTGAAGGTCATGAGCAATTAGTCGTTTCGTGTTTTGTTTTCAATCCTTGTCAATTCACCAGAGACTCGTTAGGAGCAACAGTAACACTTGTTGATTATACACCATTGACGCTTACGACTCCTCCAACTATTTCATTGTGTGGCGAAAATCCAAACGGACAAGAAATTACTTGCAACGTTCAAAACGGACAAGCGCCTTATTTCTTTGATTGGCAATTTTCCAATGGAATGCATGATTCCGTCATCACTATCGACGCAGGTCAACTGGTCAATTTTCCTGATGGATTTCAAGTTACTGTTACGGATCAATGCCAACAAACAGTGGTTTCTGATCTAATTGTGTTCGAAGAAAAATGTCCGTTAATCATTCCAAATGTTTTGACCGTCAATAACGATGGCCGAAACGATGTTTTTGTGCTTCAACATGCTGGAGGTTACCAACAAATTTCATTGCAAATCACCAACAGATGGGGAAATGTCATTTACGAAAATACTGATTACCAAAATAATTGGAACGGATTGGATATTTCGGATAAACCGCTTACTGAAGGAGCGTACTTTTATTTGATCAAAGCAACAACTGGAAACGAAACAACGACTTTTTCTGGGTTCTTAACAGTGTTGTTACCTTAGTGTTATTTCATGCGAATACCAACAACATTCGGGAGCGGCCAAAACGTACAGTTCGCATCGGTTTCATAGGTTGATGAAACATAACTACCGACGTTGTGTAATTGCATGTGGTGTAAGTTGACAAACAAACTCGTTTCTGGTCCACCTTCCAAGTAAATCGCAGTGTTGATTGGAAAAGGTAATTTCAACATCATACGAATAAATTCATTGTGTGTGTAGGGAGAACGACTAAACAACAAGTAAAACGAACCCGCATCATCTTGTGCAGCGACCAGCATACTGCATGATTGCTGTTTCTTTTTCCAAAATATTGGTTGACCGGCACAATCGATCATGCGCAAACCTTGTATGTATGATTCGTAATCCTGTTTGAAACGAGTAAATGGTGTACACGTCAAGTCGAAAATTGCCAACGGTGCGCTGTTATTATTTGTGGGATGAAGTGCTAACATTGCATTAAACGACGGATGAATAGCAGCTTGATTGATGTGTTCATGCGCTTTCAGATATCCCCTACTGACCAAGGGTTTTGATAAATCATACATCCCCGCATTGAAAACAACTTGAAGCGCAAAACTGTCCGACCATTCCAAAGCAGTTCGGGGTTTGCGATCGATATTTGTGGCGGAAAACAATTCAAAATCGACTTTTTTTGGATCTATTTTAACAATCGTTAATCGTGAGTCGCCAACTTTTGATTCATAAGGTGCAGCTGTTTCGCACCAATTAAAACCAGGAGCTAAGGTTACCCATTCAACAAGTACTTTTGAGGAATCGCGTTGTTGCTGACCAAAACTGTGTGCGGAAAAGCAACAAATAAGGACAAACAAACTTACGATTTGGTAGCACTTACTCATTTCGTTTCTAGCCAATCAAATTTCGTTTTTTCGAACGGGAAAATATCAAATAATTCGCCTGAATAATAGAATTGGTATGCAATTGCACCAAACGAATACGGCTTTTCGTAAATCGTAATCGTTGAGCCTCCTACTTGCGGATTTTTCTTTGGTTGCGATTGTGGGTAACCTACATTGAATAAGGTTGCTAAAATCTCAGGTCGGTTATCGATTGGGAAACCAGCACGTTGCCATTGCATTTTCACTTGTTTCAAGAAAATAGCGGCGTACATGTACGAATAAAAGTGATTGTGGTAATCGGTCAAACGGTTGATGCGTTCGCCAGCTACACCAGTTGAATCACCTCCTTTGAAATCCAATAAATGTTCGTATTTTTTACCAAGGTAATACACACTCGCAGGATTTTTTAGATGTCCCTCAATTTGTTTTGCGGTGTGTTCTTTGATACCAGTTACACCAAAAGAGAATTGGGATTCGACAGAAAGGATTTTCAACGGTCCAATCCATTTTTTGTACGATTCGCGATTAGAGTTAAACAAACGTATTTGTTCTCCAACCAAACAAGAAACGATCAAACGCGATTCAACACCAGTCAATTTCGCTACTGAATCGATTAATTTGACATCTTTTGCCACAGCGATTTTAAAGTCTTTCCATTCAGAGATATTCATCCATTCGAAAACACTCAATCCACTGACTTTTTGAGGCGTTTTTTTCTTGCTTTTCAATTCCGCAATCGCTTCTTGGTATTTTTCGTCGGATTTTAATTGAATATCGACTGCATCAATCATTTTGAGTACTTCTGTTTCGTTTGCTCCTTTTTTGAGTACATTTAAAATGAATTGAGCATTTTTTGGATAAAATTCATTCAACACAATTAAGCGATCAAGCGCTTGGTATTGTTGCTTCACCATTTGTACGCTATCGACCTTGAAACCTTGGTTGTATTTTCCAGACATTTCTTGGAAGTAGCGGTTATTTGCATCAACGGAACCTTTGTCATCTGTCCAACGAAACTTGATGGCCAAATAAGATACTGTTAAAAAAAAGCCAATGGCTGCAAAGGCAAACGTTAGGGTGAAAAATGGTATTTTAAACCATTTACTTGTAAAAAATTTCTTCACTTGTATAAAATATAGTACTACAAAAATAATAGGAAATGCTGTAAATCAACATGCTATTATCAAAGAAACGATTGAAAAGCGAACAAATGCGCCAAGAGATTCTATTAAAAGCAGTATTTTAGTGGCATGGAAAACAATTACATCTTTTACAAATTGCGCAAGACGTTCAAATGGGACGAAGAAAAAATCGGAAACATGTACAAATCTGTTGAATATCCGGTTTCTCCCTTAGACATTTTCGCATGGATGAAACAAGAGCAGTACGAGGGATTCAAAGAGATGCCAGACCAACCGCTTGCTGCGTTATTGAATGCATTTATCATTGAATTAAGAGGAAAAAAAGACAATGAAATTCCAGTTCACGAAGAAAAATTAAACAACAATCAAATTTTTCGCAAATTGCGCATTGCATTGAGTTTGAAGGATGACGATATCATAGAAATCATGAAATTAGCCGATATGCGCATTGGGAAGGCGGAATTGGGATCTTTTTTCAGAGACCCACGCCACAACAATTACCGCCCGTGCAAGGATCAATTTCTTCGGAATTTCATTCGGGGCTTGTACATCAAACATGGATAAACAAAAAACGGGTTGCTCATTGAACAACCCGTTTTTTTGTTACTATAATTTCATCTTCAATATTTTATGAATTGATTGGTAACTGTTGCTGTTTCCGTTGAACAAGAAATAAGGTATAAACCATTTTCGAGCCCACTAACATTGATTGGACTTACCGTATCATTTGTCTTCAAGATTAATTGCCCCAAAGCATTGAAAATAGAAATTGTCTCCCATTGGTTGGAATAATCAGTTGATACTGTAATCCATTCATTCGTTGGATTTGGAAAAATAACTAAACTACTTACCGTCAGTTCATCTGTTCCTAGTGACGTTTGGCAATTAGCAACCATCGGGTGAATTAACGAATAATTGAGTACACCACTTTTGTGCTGGCAAATCAAGGTTGGTTTGCGCAATGGAACTGTAAACACGCTTCTATGTAATCCATAGGATGTTCCTACCCCTTCAATAAATTCAAATTTACCTGAAATAAACGTGTTTTGATTGAAACGAATGTGTTTTCTGTTTTGTGAATCAAAATATACAGAATCAACCAAGACCTGAGGTGTGTTTGCAAAATCCGGAGTAATACAGAGATCTCCAACATTCAATGTTAAATCGTATAATATTAGCCAAGTTGTATCACCATAATTCCTTTTTTTCCAAACTTTACTATGATCACTATTTTCTTTCAAATAATATGATTCGTTCGGATAATTGGATTGATTGGATGCGCTAACGATAAAATACATGGTGTCTCCATTTACATCAATGGTATCATGGTCTATAAACAACTGATACATGGGATAATATGGATCGTCCAAGTTGCTTTTATCTTCCATGATGTCCCATGTAGTCATCGAGTCACTAAATAACGATTGGTATTGACCAAAAGCAAGGTTTTGAAGTAATACTACTAGTAAAATTAATTTTTTCATGATTTAGTGTTTCAAATGAAAATTTTGTGGTTTTATCTACGACTAACCAAAGATATAATAATTCTTGAATTTTGCAAATTTTTTAACAGGTAGCAACCGATTAAAACCGGATATTTTGCACCAAAGGAAATAAAAAAACGGGTTGCTCATTGAACAACCCGTTTTTTTTTTTAAATAACTATTTCTTATGCTTCTGCTGTTGCTTCACCAGCTGGTTTCTCTGGACGAGGTAACAACACTTTGCGCGATAATTTCCATTTTTTCGTTTTTGGATCTTTTCCAACAACTTTGAATTTCAATACATCACCTTCTTTACAAACGTCTTCCATTTTCGCAACTTTCTCCCAAGAGAATTCTGAAATGTGGATCAATCCATCTGTACCAGGTAAAATTTCTACGAAACAACCGAAATCTTTTACAGCTTTCACTTTTCCTTCGTATTCCATTCCCTCATCTACTGTTGGTGGGAAAGCAATCATTCGGATACGTGCGTTAGCAGCGTTCATGTCATCTGCATTGTTTGACATGATTTGAACTCTACCCTCACCTGTTTCCAATTCTTCGATAGTAATCGTTGTATTGGTGTCTTTTTGGATTCCTTGAATGATTTTACCTCCAGGTCCGATAATCGCGCCAATCATATCGTTCGGCACATTGAATGCTTCGATACGTGGAGTTTGCGGTTTGAAATCTGGATTTGGAACTGCAATCGTTTCAATGATTTTATTCAAAATGTGTAAACGACCACCACGTGCTTGCTCCAATGCTTGGATCAAAACTTCGTATGGTAAACCATCTACTTTGATGTCCATTTGACAAGCTGTAATACCTTTTGAAGTTCCTGTAACTTTGAAGTCCATGTCTCCTAAGTGATCTTCGTCTCCTAAGATATCAGATAAGACAGCAAATTTTCCGTCATCAGCAACAAGCCCCATTGCGATACCAGAAACTGGTGCTTTGATTTGAACACCACCGTCCATTAATGCTAACGTTCCAGCACAAACAGTTGCCATTGAAGACGAACCATTTGATTCAAGAATATCAGAAACCAAACGAATGGTATATGCATTATTTTCTGGTAAAACTGGTTTCAATGCGCGTAACGCTAAATTTCCGTGACCAATTTCTCTACGAGAAGTTCCTCTTAAAGGTTTTGCTTCACCAGTTGAGAATGGCGGGAAGTTGTAGTGTAACAAGAATTTTTCAGTTCCGTGGAATGTTACTCCGTCGATCAACTGCTCGTCCATTTTACCACCTAACGTAAGTGTTGTCAATGATTGTGTTTCACCACGTGTAAAGACAGCTGAACCGTGAACGATTGGTAAGTAATCAACTTCAGCCCAGATTGGACGAATTTCATCAAACTTACGACCATCCAAACGAAGTCCTTCGTGTAACATGACCCAACGAACCGCTTTTTTCTTCACTTCAGAGAAGTATGTTGAAATAAAACCGCTCACTTCCGCTAATTCCTCTTCCGAGAAAGCAGCTTTCACTTCTGATTTAATCGCTTCGAATAATTCGGTACGTTTTGCTTTATTTGCTAAGCCCATTCGTGCTACGTCTTTGCATTTTTCCATTGCTAATTCGTACACTTTTGCTTTTACGTCTTCGTTGTGTGTTTCGTGTGAGTAAACACGTTTTGGATTTGCACCTGGAATTTCAGCTGCTAAATCTAATTGGAATTGACATTGCTCAATAATAGCAGCGTGAGCTAATTTGATTGCTTCAACCATTTCCAATTCAGAGATTTCTTTGAATTCTCCTTCGATCATGTTCACGTCTTTCATTGTACCTGCAACCATCATATCGATGTCAGCTACTTTGATTTCATCCATTGACGGATTTACAATCCATTGACCATCAACACGACCTACACGTACTTCAGACATTGGTCCGTTGAACGGGATGTTTGAAACAGCGATAGCCGCTGAAGCTGCTAAACCACATAATGCATCTGGGTTGTTGACACCATCGTATGCTAACAATTGAATCATCAACTGTACTTCCGCATGATAATCATCTGGGAAAAGTGGACGCAACGCACGGTCAACAAGACGCATGACTAAAATTTCATTTTCAGAAGGACGCGCTTCTCTACGGAAGAAACCTCCAGGAAAACGACCTGCAGCTGAGTATTTTTCACGATAATCAACTGTTAATGGAAGGAAGTCAACTCCTTCTTTTGCTTCTGGTGCTGCTACAACAGTCGCTAACAACACCGTGTTGCCCATTTGTAACACTACTGAACCATCAGCTTGTTTCGCTAATTTTCCGGTCTCGATGGAAATTTCTTTCCCTCCAGTAACGATGGACTTTTTGATACCTATTTTCATATTTGTATTATTTCAAATTTTTGATGCCACAATCGTGTCATCGGTTTAAACAAAAAGGGGGACACCGGATTAATCCGACAAGCCCCCCTTTTTAATAATGTATTGTATCGTTTGTGCGCTTGCGCGCAACGTATTAACGACGTAAACCTAATTCTTTGATTAAAGCACGGTATTTCTCAATATCGTTACGCTTTAAATAATCTAAGAAACTACGACGTTTACCAACTAATAATTGTAATGAACGTTGTGTTCCGTAGTCTTTACGGTTCTTTTTCAAATGCTCTGTTAAGTGAGCGATACGAAATGTGAACAATGCAATTTGTCCCTCTGTTGAACCTGTGTTTGTTTCTGCACCTCCGTGTTTAGCGAAGATTTCTTTCTTTTTTGTTGAATCTAAATACATGCCAATATTGCTTGAATGATCATTATGTAGTCTGGGTAAACTTTTTACAAAGACGGTGCAAAGATAGTAATTCTTTGTTATAAATAAAATATTATTGAAAGAAACGCTGAATTATAACAATCCGTCGCGTTCGTAGGCACCGTTTTTATAGATACGTACCTTTAAAAGGACTCCGTCAGAATCGTATAAAAATACTTTTCCATCCATCAATTGGCCTTTTTTAAATTCACCATCCATCCAAATATCCCCTGCTAGTGTGTACAATTTATTACGTCCATTCGGCAGGAATTTTAATCCTGATGCAACTTTGGGTTTCACAACTTGAGGAGCTAATAAATGATTGGTTAGCTTGGTGAATTGCTTGGGAGCTTTATTCTGTTCGCTTTTATTGATTCCACTAATGCGCTTTTTTGTTAACAGTTCGTTTTCTTTTTTAATTTTCTCAGCTAAGAATTGCTGGTATACCTGATGAAAACGATTATTTACGACAGTAAAATCAAATATATGCAATTCATCCGATTGAACAGCTAAAGCAACCGACAAGAAAAATGTAGCTTGATTAAGAACTGTAGTTTTTAAATAAATTGATTTTGCTGTTTCCAACGATCCGTTTTCTGAAAACTGAAGCGAAACACCAATTTTAGTTTCAGTTGGAAGTTCTTTTAGTGAGCGAACAGTTACTCCATCCGGAAAATACGTAGTAATCACATTTCCTTTCGCTGTAATAGCTATAAGACTCCATGAAAAAATAAGTATTAAACGAACGAACTGCATGCTGTATTTTAAGTTGTTCAAAGATACATCATATCAAGAAAAAGAAATCCGTTAAATGATTAGTTCTTTCAACAAAATGAATATTGATAACTTTTCTGTGAATAAAAAAATCCGAACACGTTCGTATTCGGATTTTACTGATAACATATTTAATTGTAGATTAGCTTCGGAAAAACTTGAGCGACATACCTAATTGGTGTTTCAACTCAGTTCTATTAACGATATAATCTAAAAATCCGTGTTCTAATACAAATTCAGAAGTTTGGAAGCCATCTGGTAAATCGCGGCCAATTGTTTCTTTCACGACACGCGGTCCTGCAAAACCAATTAAAGCTTCTGGTTCAGCAATATTCAAATCTCCCAACATCGCGAAAGATGCTGTGACTCCACCTGTTGTTGGATCTGTTAAGAATGAAATGTATGGTAATTGGTGTTCTGCTAATTGACCAAGTTTTCCAGAAACTTTTGCCATTTGCATCAACGAGAAACCAGCTTCCATCATACGTGCACCACCCGATTTAGAAATAATCATGAACGGCGCTTTCAATTCAATTGCTTTGTCAATTGCTCGTGCAATTTTTTCTCCCATTACTGAGCCCATTGAACCACCAACGAACGAAAAGTCCATTGCAGCAACAACAAAAGGAAAACCATCTAAGTCACCATAAACTGTACGGATTGCATCAGTCAATCCAGTAGCTTTTTGTGAAGCTTTGATTCTATCGGTATATTTCTTCGTGTCTGTAAATTCTAATGGGTCTCCCGAAGTAACGTTCGCATTGATTTCAGTATATTTTCCATCGTCAAATAATACTTGGAAATACTCTTCAGAACCAATACGTTCGTGGTGCGAACAACGATCACACACATACGCATTTTTAGCTAAATCATCCGCTGTAAACAATGTTTTGCAACGCGAACACTTGTTCCACAAACCTTCAGGTGTTTCTTTTTTATCTTTTGTTGAAGTTGTAATTCCTTCTTTATTTCTTTTAAACCAACTCATTTTCTTTTATTTTAATGTTCCGACATTGTTTAAATCATGAAACGATTGCTCCAAGCGTTTTACAAATGTAATTTCACCTTCACGTAAGTATTTACGTGGGTCGTAATATTTTTTATTTGGTAATTCTTCTCCTTCTGGATTACCAATTTGTGTTTTTAAATAGTCAACATTTTTGATTACATAATCACGAATTCCTTCAGTGAATGCAAATTGCAAATCGGTATCCAAGTTCATTTTGATAACACCGTAATCTATAGCTTCTCGGATTTCAGCAAGGGTTGAACCTGATCCACCGTGGAAAACAAAATCGACTGGGTTTTCACCAGTATTAAATTTCACTTGCACGTATTTTTGTGAATTCAATAAAATTTTAGGCGTCAATTGTACGTTTCCTGGTTTGTATACCCCATGCACATTTCCAAAAGCTGCGGCAATTGTAAAACGAGGACTAACTTTCATTAATTCTTCGTAAGCAAAAGCAACCTCTTCTGGTTGCGTATATAATTTGGATGAATCAACGTGTGAATTATCCACTCCGTCTTCTTCGCCTCCAGTAATTCCAAGTTCAATTTCTAACGTCATTCCGATTTTACTCATGCGCGCTAGGTATTGCTTACATATCTCCAAGTTTTCAATCAACGGTTCTTCCGATAAATCGATCATGTGCGAAGAATACAAGGGTTTACCCGTTTCTTTATAATGTGCTTCACCCGCCTCTAACAAACCATCAATCCAAGGAAGTAAGTTTTTTGCACAGTGATCCGTATGTAAAATAACTGTTACACCATAAGCCTCCGCTAAAGCGTGAACATGTTTTGCACCAGAAATACCTCCTAAAATTGCTGCTCTTTCACCTTCGTTAGACAAGGTTTTACCGGCATAAAAAAGACAACCTCCGTTGGAAAATTGAATAATCACAGGAGATTGCAACTTTGCAGCGGTTTCCATTACCGCATTTACAGTGCTTGTACTTGTTACGTTGATTGCTGGAAGTGCAAATTTATTAGCTTTCGCATAAGCAAAAATCGCTTGAACTTCGTCGCCAGCTGCAACACCTGGTTTGATTGAATGTGCCATTGTTTTCATTGTGTTTCGGCCTCAAAGATAATGAAAAGTTGTCAATGGATGGGAATGGTTGACTGGGTAACTAAAAAAATGCACCAATTAAAAAGGGAAACCAATACCAAAGTGCGGTTGGATAACAAAAAAGTTTGTTTGCACATTATTTTTCCAGTCATTTCCATAATAATTTTGAGCAGCTGCATAAAATGCTTCTTTGCTTTCGAAAATCCAACGGGAGCCAATGGGCATTCCTGGAGTGTAAATGGGTAAACCGAAATCAAAACGAGCGATGAAATACTCAAAATCCAAGCGCAAACCATATCCTACGGATACACCAATCTCTTTGTACCAATTTTTAGAAATTTGACTTCCAGGACGGTTGGGGTCGTAATTCATCGTCCAGATATTTCCAGCATCGATGAAAAAGGCATGATTGATTAACTTTCCGCCACCAAAACGAAATTCGAGTGACGAACTCAAACGAATATCTGCTATTTGCGTTAACACATTGTTGGAATCGAGTAGAATTGAATACGAGCCAGGTCCAAGTGAACGTGCCACCCATCCCCTGTTATCATTAGAACCACCACCAAAGAATGAATAATCGAAAGGCAACGAAGTCTTCGAGTTTTTACCAGGTAAACCAACTCCTGCCAACAATTTAAACGCCAAGGTATTTCTTTTTGAAAGTTTATTTGTGACAATCAATTTGGTGTCCAACATGGAAAATTGAGAGAAGGTAACCGTTCCTATTTTTTTAATCACTGAATCTTTTTGCGGACCAAAACTTGTTAAAAAATTAAGGAGATTACCTGCGGTATTGATAGAACCATTGAACGTTAAGCGGATGTTTTTTGGTAAATAACGGTGTTCACCCAATAAATTATCGTAGTCAAATTGAAAGCGAAAGTCTTCCCAAATCAATTGATTGCTGTACGCATTGCGCAAGAACAAATCATTTAAAGCAATAATTTTATTTTCAAAATCATCTGATTTGTTTATGGAAACCACTTTCACTACTGACATTCCAGGTAATCCCAAGGAAACAGATTGCGTATTTCCATTACCCAACGCAAATTTATAGCCGTAATTGAACTGAAATACTTTCCGATTAAAATCGGTTCTTCGTTGAAAATTAAATGCGCCTGAAATAATTGTTCGTGGACGTTGGCGTTTTTTCAACGCATTTATTCCGAAAGGAAACAAGCCTGGAATATCATATTTTATTGATGGCCCAACTTCAAACGTATTAAATGTTTGTTTTTTATTATCTCCAATTACAGCCGTTGAGTCTTGTCCAAAAACGGTTGGCGACGTTTCAAAACCACCTGAAAAAGTAAATACCAAGTTGGTTCCTGTTTTCGAAATGTTTTTATTTGAATAATTCAAAGAGGTACTCACACCTAAATAGCCATTGAAATTATTGGCTCTTGGTTCGAAACTGAACGTTTTTTTCAAGGCTGGAACTAAGTAATAATGAACATTAACTTTTCCACTTCCTAAATCCGTTTCTTGTATTTCGGTAATAATCGATTGAAACAAACCGAGCTGCACCAATCTGTTATAGGTTCGTTCTAGGTTAAATTCCTTGTAATAAGATTGATTTTCCAAATAATTTTGTGCTTCCAACAATTCGGGACGAACAAAAAGTTCACCATTGTAAGTAAAAGTTGCAACACGTTGCAAGTCATAGGCTATTGAATCTTTCAAATTACCAAAGACATCTTTTTCTATTTTGCTTTTTAGGTATTCTTTTTGACCAACTATAGTTCGTTCGTTTTCTGGAACCTCAACTTTTCGTTTGATTTGTTTGAATTGTAATGAATCTAGGGTAACCAGCATTTTATTTTCCCGAAGATTTCGGCCTAAATAATCGACTTGTTGTTTGAAGTTACCCGAATATAAGGTTGTGTCACATATATGAAAATAAACACCAACCACTTGAGTTTTGAGATGGGGAATTGTGACAACACTGTCATTATTGACTTTGCTTTGCACAATACGATCAGCTATCTGAATGCGCATGCGCATGCGCATGTTACGCTTGTTGGTATCAATGTCAAAGGAAATGCTTCCTTCATCAAAACCATAAAAAGAGGCGTCTCTGAAATGTTTTGCAATTTCTAAGCGGTATAAACTTAGGTTGTCTGCATCAAAAGGAATTTGAAGGTTTTTTTTACTATTCCAATGATTTTCCAATTGGATATTGATCCCTTCTTTGTCACTCACTTTCTGAACAAATGATTTAAATGTTGCTTCAATAGCTTGATTTGGCATCACCAAATGAACGGAATCAATAAAGTAGCGCGGGCCAGTAATAATGGAGTAGATTGCTTTTACTCGGTTTTTTCGATACGTTAAGGTATCGTATTGTGCAGCGACAGTTCCGTAATAAAACCCTTTAGAGCGCAGGTAACTTTCTAGTTGAGTTGCTGATTTATTGATGAAAAACGTATCAGCTATTACTGGCGCTTCTCCATAATTAAATTTGATTTTTTGTCCGATTTTCTTGCGCAAGTCCATCGTATCACGTAAATGTGCTTTTTTAATTCGGTAGTACGGCTTGTTTTTCTCTTTCGCGCGCTCAATTCGCTTCGCATTAATTCGATTAGCTTTCGCAATAGAATGATTGTTTTTTTGAATAGTACGTTGGCGCAATCGCTCAACTCGAACTGCTAATTTTGTACTATCTATCGCATTGTAAGCACGCAATCGAAAGTGTATTCCAAGCAATTTAATATTTGGTTTTTGACGAATCACCGCATTTACCTCATCCAAATTTAATGCATCACCTTTGATTTCAATTGAATTTTCAATTAATAAATGTTTTCCCTCAGGCACATATTTTGTAGTTTTACAACTTGAGTGAAGTAAAATTACAAGAAGCACTAAGCTAAAATTAATTCGAAAACAGCTATTTTTTTTCATTCGCATCTGTACAAAAATAATAAAATCAACGCTGATTGCTATTAAAATTGTGCCAAACAACAGGAAAGGACTAAAGATCATGATAGAAGCAATTTCTAAAGCAAAACAAAAATGGATTCGTTCCTTGCAATTAAAGAAAAACCGAGATGAAGAGAACGTGTTTGTTGTGGAAGGTGAAAAAATGGTGCTTGAAGGATTATCGTGCGCAATCAACGACCTCGTTCTCTTAGCTGTTGAAAATGAACACGTTCATATCGTACCAGAACAAGCAATAAACAAATGCTTTTCCATTTCACCTAACGATTTATCACAACTTTCCAGTTTAAAAACCCCAAATAAATTAATTGCCGTTTTTAAACGACGGGAACATCAGTACGATGCTACAAAAAAAGGAATTGTTCTGGATGGCGTTCAAGATCCTGGTAATTTGGGCACTATTTTACGAATTGCCGATTGGTTTGGCGTTACGCAGCTTATCTGCTCCAATGAAACGGTTGATGTCTATAATTCGAAAGTTATCCAAGCTTCTATGGGGGCAATTTACCGTATCAATGTCGTTTATACCGACTTGACAACATTCCTTACATCTACTACACAACCTACTTATGCTGCGCTGTTAGACGGTGTCGATTTTCAACAAATTGTGTTTGAAGAAAATGCCTTATTAATCATGGGGAATGAAGGAAAAGGCATTCACAATGATTTGTTGCCTTTAATAAATCATCGAATAACGATTCCAAAAGTTGGTCAAGCTGAATCATTAAATGTTGGAACTGCTACGGCTATTTTAACTGCAAAAATGATGCTAGGTTAGTTACCCGGGTAAATTGTGGTAAAGCTGCCGACTGACCCCCAAAAGTTACACTACTTTTTTTTCAACCACTCAAAAGCTGCATCAACACATTTCATACCATCAATTGCTGCTGAAATGATTCCGCCTGCATATCCTGCACCCTCAGCACATGGAAACAAACCTTGGGTTGATACACTCATACACGTTTCTGCATTTCTTGGAACAGAAACGGGACTTGATGTGCGGCTTTCTGGCGCATGAATGACTGCATCATTGGTAAGAAAACCATGCATTTTTTTGTCAAATTCTTTAAAAGCTGAACGTAATCGTCGTGCGATGAAATCGGGTAAAACCTTATTCAAATCAACGCTTACAATACCTGGTTGATAGGAAGTTCTTGGAAAATCAATTGATGTGCGTTGATCGACAAAATCTTTTAAGCGTTGTGCTGGAACAGCTTGTGTTTTACCTGCTGCTTCCCAACAATCGTGTTCAACTTGACGTTGAAAATTCAAACTGACAAACGGATCGCTTGGCGAATAATTAGGCAATTCTTCTGGTTCTACACTGACGACAATTCCTGAGTTAGAAGTCACGTTATTACGCTTAGAAGGCGACCAACCATTCGTAACAACTTCGCCTGGAGCAGTTGCGCAAGGCGCAATGATTCCACCCGGACACATACAAAACGAATAAACTCCTTTATCTTCCACTTGTGCAACTAAAGCATACGAAGCTGGTGGCAAGTATTCATCGTTCAACCGTCCATGGTATTGAATGTTGTCGATAAACGCTTGTGTATGTTCCACACGAACACCTAATGCAAAAGGTTTTGCCTCTATTTTTACCTTTCTTTTGTGCAACAAAGCAAAAATATCTCTAGCCGAATGTCCTGTTGCCAAAACCACCGCATTCACTGGAATTATCTGTGTATCATTGATAGTTATTTCAACGATTGCATCATTCGCCAACTTGAAATCAGTCAATTTAGATTCAAAATGGACCTCTCCGCCGTATTGTATGATGCATTCGCGCATGGCAACAATTATTTGCGGTAGTTTATTTGTTCCAATGTGTGGATGTGCATCTACTAAGATATCGGTTGAAGCTCCGAAAGCAACGAACCATTTTAAAGCGCGCAACACATCACCTCTTTTTTTCGAGCGTGTGTATAATTTCCCATCAGAATAGGTTCCTGCACCACCTTCACCAAAACAATAATTCGATTCTGCATTGACAAGGTGTTCTTTGTTCAATTGTGCCAAATCTCTTCTGCGTGACCGCACATCTTTGCCACGTTCAAAAACGATTGGTTTCAATCCAATTTCTAAGGCACGTAATGCAGCATATAATCCAGCTGGTCCTGCTCCAATAATATGAACCGGTGGTTTTTCACGAACATCTTGAGGGTGAAAATCAGGCTCAAAATCACTTAATTCGCCTTTGGCTGCCACTTCAAAAGTAGCATTGATTAATATTGTTCGTTTGCGGGCATCAATTGATCGTTTTAACCATTTGAAATCGAATGTGCCAATTTTTTGATTAATTTCTGAAGCTATTCGTTTTTCAATAAATGCTTTGTCTAGCGCTTCTTCGGGACTAAGTTGAAATTGAACGATCATTAGCCTTCAAAAATGAGTGAAACCCACAAAACACGGTTGTACAAACGGTCGATTGGTTTGGAATATTTCGTAAAATCCTGAATCAATGAATTAGAAAAACTGCGGGAGTATTTGATTTCAAAACCAAATTTAAAATAGGGTGCAAAAAATTCCAACCCAGCTCCTACTTGACCTTGCAGATCGTTTGCTTTGATTTTTATGAACGGATCGTTGAAATTTTGGGACGATTTTTCAAAGGATTGTAAATCGTAAGAATATTGCCCACCAAACAAGACGTAACTTGCAAAATTGTTGTAGCGCATCGTTCGGAATTGCAACATTAACGGAAAATCGAGGTTGGTTGAATTTACCCGACGTTCCCGAAACAAGTCTTTTTTAGCAGTTGGGTCAGGATTGACATAATAGTACAACAAAACACGTTCTTGAAACGATAAGGTTGGAATAAAACGCAAGCGAACCACAGGGTGTCCTAATTTTAAAGTCGCAACTATTCCTACTTGCCCGCCAGGTTGACTTTTTGTTTCAAGCGATTTTAATTGATAATTCTGGTAATTATCTAGTTTTGGTATTGCTTTAAAATTAGCTGAATTACCGCCTAGCATAAACCCAAAATGGAGTGTCCGCTCATCAAAACGACGGTAATTTTTTGGTTTTTCACGCTGCGCAATCAACACGTTTAAAAACAGCAAACAACAAAGTCCAAGAATATATTTCATAGCAATAAAACGGTTTGTTGGATGGTTTATTTTGTACCGTAATAAATTGTCGCAATTCCTCCTGCTACCAGTTTCGAACCTATTTCTTGATATCCTGTTTGTTTCAGAATAGCTATAAAATCATCTCCTTCTGGAAAAGCAGCAACCGATTCTGGTAAATATGCATATGCTTTTTCATCTTTTGAAATACGTTTTCCAAAAAATGGAATGATGTATTTGGAATGAAAAGCATAATATTGTTTGATTGGAAATTTCTTTGGTTTTGAAAACTCCAAGATGATTAACTTTCCTCCAGGGCGAACCACGCGCAACATTTCACTAAGTCCTTTTTCCAAATTTTCGTAATTACGCACCCCAAAACCAACCGTCAACGCATCAAAATAATTATCTTCAAAAGGTAAATTTTCTGAATCACCCAAGCGCATGGAAATAATTCCATCGTAACCACGTGCTTTCATTTTTTGACGTCCTACCTCCAACATACCTTCGGAAATATCCATTCCAACAATCTCTGATGGTTGTAAAGACAAACTTTCGATAGCGAAATCGCCAGTTCCTGTAGCCAAATCAAGGATGCGTTTTGGTTGTAATTCGCGCAACATCTTTACAGCTTTTTTGCGCCAAATTTTATCAATTCCCAATGAAAGAAAATGATTTAAAAAATCATATCGTTTCGAAATTTTATTGAACATTTCAGCGACTTCTTCTTTTTTCGAAGTAGCAGCATTTCCATAAGGTTTCACTTCTTTTCTTTCCATAATGATGTTTACTTATATCTCAAACGCTTGAGGAAATGTATTGTTTCGTTTAATCCCAAACTTGTTGCCCACATTCAGCAAGTAATTGTTCGGGTTGAATGGTTACCACGCCACTTTTTTCACACACCAAACCACCAGATAAATTAGCTAGTGATGCAATTGTTTGAATAGTACGATTGGCTGTCAAACACAATGTTGCAACGGATATCACCGTGTCTCCTGCTCCACTTACATCTGCAATATTGCGCATGTGTGCGGGATTGTGAAACGATACATCGTTTTGTTTGATAAACACGCCATGTTCTGAAAGTGTTACAAAGGTTATGTCGTTTTGTAAGGACGTTTCAAGTATGTTTACGGCTTCCTGAAAAGCTGTTTGGTCTTGAAAAGAACATTCGATACCAACACCTTCTTTTAACTCTTTCAAATTTGGTTTGAACAACGTTACCCCTTTGTATGCAAGAAAATTATCTTTTTTCGGGTCAACAGTTGTTGGAATATTTTTTTCATTTGCCAATGCAATGACTTGAGCGATGATTGTTGGTGTTAAAACACCTTTGTTGTAATCTTCAAAAATGATTGCGTCAATTTTTTCTTGCGCAATAATTGCTTCAATTGCGGTGAAAAAATCGTTGTTTTCATCAGCAGTGAGCGGATGTGTATCTTCACCATCAATGCGCAACAAATGTTGGTTATTTCCAATAACACGTGTTTTTACAGTTGTAACACGAGCTGCTGAGGAAATAATTCCTGTGATAGGCATTCCTTCCTGTTGAACGAGTTGCTTTAATTGATCACCTTCACGATCGTTTCCTACAACCGAACATAAAATTGGTGTAGCACCAAGTGAAAGTAAATTGAGTGCAACATTGGCAGCACCACCTAAGCGTTGTTCTTGTTTTTCCAAACTAACAATTGGAACAGGAGCTTCTGGACTCACACGATGAACTTTCCCCAACATGTAGGCGTCTATCATGACATCACCAATCACTAAAATGCGTTTGGTTTTGAATGTTGCTAATAATTCTTGTATCGTCATTTAATTCAATTCAGCTAATGCATTTGCAATACGTCTCATCGCTTCGGTCAACGTTTCTTCAGATGCAGCATAAGATATACGCATGCAATTTGCATCACCAAAAGCTTCACCAGAAACCAATGCAACACCTTTGTCAAGCAAGTACATACACAATGCTTCGGCAGAATCAATTTTCATATCACCTGCAGTTTTGCCAAAGAAACTACTGATATCTGGAAAAACATAAAAAGCTCCTCCTGGGCGATTACATTTTACGCCTGGCATTGCATTTAAAGCTGCTAACACCAATTCTCTTCGGCTTTCAAAAGCTGCTACCATATCTTTCAATACTGCTGGATCAGCATTTACCGCTGCGATTGTTGCACGTTGTGCAATCGAACATGTTCCAGAAGTGAATTGACCTTGAATTTTGTTACACGCATCTGCGATGTTTTTAGGTGCGCCAATGTAACCAACACGCCATCCTGTCATTGCCCATGCTTTGGAAACTCCATTTACAGTAACAATTTGATCAAAAACATCAGGGAATTGAGCGATTGAATAATGATGTCCCACAAAATTAATGTGTTCGTAAATTTCATCCGACATGACAATCAACGAAGGATTATCTTTCAACACATCTGCCAAAGCACGTAATTCCTCTTTTGTGTATACTGTCCCTGTTGGATTACAAGGAGACGAAAACATCATCATTTTCGATTTCGGTGTGATTGCTGCTTTGAATTGTGCTGCAGTAAATTTAAAATCCGCATCAATCGAAGTCGGTACAACTACTGGAATACCACCTGCAACCTTAACGATTTCAGCATAAGAAACCCAGTATGGCGCAGGAATAATTACTTCGTCACCCGGATTGATAACTGCCATCACTAAATTAGCAATGGATTGTTTTGCACCTGTCGACACAACAATGTGTTCACGTTTATAAGGAATGTGATTATCGCGATTGAATTTATTAGCAATCGCATCTCTCAAATCATCATACCCTGGTACAGGCGAATACATGGTGTAATTTTGCTCCATGCCCTCTGTAGCAGCATCTTTAATGAATTGTGGTGTGAAAAAATCAGGTTCCCCCAAACTCAACGAAATAATATCTTTTCCTTGTGCTCTAAGTTCACGACTTTTTCTTGTCATAGCTAATGTAGCTGACTCTTCCATCGACAAAATGCGATCTGATAATTGTATCATAATTTACAAACGTTTTGAGGACCCAAAATTAATATAAAAAACACAGCAAAAAAACTGGTATTTCATGAAAAATTGAAAGAAAAAAGCGGGATTTAGTTATTTTTGTTTCAAAACAACTGCAGATGGAATTTATTGAATCGCAACGCTTTACCAATAAATGGCACTTTGTCTTAATCGGCGGAATACTTTTATTAACAATTTCGTCAAATTTTGATACGCTAGTTACTGCAATTAAAGCTGCCGATTTGCGCCTATTGCTTCAGCTAATCGGCCCAATGATTATTGGTGTATTTGTGTTCTTTTATTTGCAATTGAAAACAACAATCAACGCAACAGGTATTCACTATCAATTCAAACCTTTTCATCGGAAAACAAGAGTACTTGAATGGAAAGATATCGACGCTGTTTCTGTTATTCATTACCGACCATTATTGGATTACGGCGGATGGGGAATTCGTATGAAATCTCTGGATGGATCAAACGTTGCATTGAATATTTCTGGAAAGGTTGGTATTTCAATTCGTCTAAAAAACGGTAACCACTTATTAATTGGTACGCAAAAAAAAGAAGCAGCAACAGAAATTATTGCTCATTTTTTTGACAATTCAACTGCGCAAGCTGTATCATAAAGTAAATTGTTTGTTTAACTTCGCAGAAAAAATTACCCCATGAAAAATGTAGCAATTATTGGAGCTGGAACAATGGGAAATGGCATTGCCCATACCTTTGCTCAATTTGGATATAACGTTTCTTTGATTGATGTTGCTCAAGCATCGTTAGACAAAGGAATGGCAACCATAACTAAAAACTTAGACCGTCAAGTTGCCAAAGAAGCAATTACTGAAGCAGATAAAGCTGCAACGTTAGCAAATATTACAACATACACTTCCATGGCTGAAGGTGTGAAGAATGTTGACCTAGTCGTTGAAGCTGCAACTGAAAATGTCGATTTGAAATTGTCGATTTTCAAACAATTATCAGAATTGACTGCTGAGCATGTTATTCTTGCATCAAATACTTCTTCTATTTCAATTACAAAAATCGCTGCAGTTACAAACAGACCTGAAAAAGTAATTGGTATGCACTTCATGAATCCAGTTCCTGTAATGAAACTGGTTGAAATCATTCGTGGTTATTCAACTTCAGATGAAGTGACTAACTTAATCATGGAAACATCACGCAAACTGAATAAAGTTCCTGTTGAAGTGAATGACTATCCTGGTTTTGTTGCAAATCGTATTTTAATGCCAATGATCAACGAAGCAATTTACACACTATTCGAAGGTGTTGCAGGCGTTCATGAAATTGATACGGTAATGAAATTAGGAATGGCACATCCAATGGGACCTTTGCAATTAGCCGATTTCATTGGTTTAGATGTTTGCTTGGCTATTTTAGAAGTCTTACACGATGGTTTTGGAAATCCAAAATATGCACCTTGTCCTTTGCTTGTGAACATGGTCACGGCTGGTAAAAAAGGTGTAAAAACTGGCGAAGGTTTTTATTCTTGGGGTCATGGAACGAAAGATTTAATTGTCGCTGATAATTTCAAAAAATAAATCCATTAACGATGGAAGAAAGAGGATTAAGTTGTTAGTCCTCTTTTTTTATGCACTACATTTTCATTAGTTTTGTAGCGATTCACAACTATGGCAAAACGGAAAACTACAGCAAAAAAACCGACTAGAAAACGGAAAAAGAACTACGGATTAATGACCTATTTCCTTGTAGCTCTGGGAATTATCATCGTTGGTTTTGTCGTTAATTATGCGTTCAAAGAAAAAAAGAAAAAAGCTGCAATTAAGAAAACGCATCAACTGTTGGCTTCCATTCCAAAAGGGTACCAAGCATTAGGTATCGATGTCTCCCATCACCAAGGAAAAATCGATTGGGTGGATTTATTTCATGAAAATGGGTATGACACCATTATTGATTTTGTCTATTGCAAAGCAACCGAAGGAAGTGATCACATTGACACCGAATGGAAGCGAAATCGCTTATTTTTAAATAGTTATGGCGTTGCAAATGGTGCTTATCACTTTTTTAATCCAACATCCGATCCAATTGAACAAGCAGAACACTTTTTAACACATTGGAAAGCACGAAGTATTGATTTGCCTCCTGTTTTGGATGTAGAGCGATTGGGAAGAAACGATAGCGAACTCATCGCTAATATTATCAAATGGTGTGAATTTGTTGAGGCTGAAAGCGGTTTAAAACCGATTATTTACACTTCGCGCTATTATTTTGAATCGAAATTCAAACAAAAACTCGCCAACTATCAATTTTGGATTGCTTCGTACACCAACGACCCACAAATTAAACCACTAAATAACGTTGTTCATTGGCAATTTACTGACAAAGGAACGATTCCTGGAGTCAAAGGAAATGTCGATTTGAACGTAAGTAAAATAGCTTTTTAAGGCTTACTCAAATAGTCGCTAATAAATTGTTCTATTTTTTCAGGTTTTGTGCTCGGGGAAAACCGTTTGACAACATTACCTTGTTTATCGATTAAAAATTTTGTGAAATTCCAAGAAATGCGTTTCCCAAACAAGCCTTTTTGTTTGGACTTCAGCCACTGATATATCGGATGTGTAGCTGAACCGTTGACGTAAATTTTTTCAGTCAATTGAAAGGTAACACCATGATTTAACAAACATGATGCTGCCATTTCTTCGTTTGAAAGCGGTTCTTGTTTTAAAAATTGGTCACAAGGAAAACCTATAACAACCAATCCATTGTCTTTGTATTGCTGATGCAATGCCTCTAATCCCGTAAACTGAGGTGTTAAACCACATTTAGTGGCTGTATTGACGATTAATACAACTTTTCCTCTGTAATCAGAAAAAGAAAGTTGTTTTCCCTGTGATGTGTTAATTTGAAAATCGTAAAATGACATGTGTTTATTTGATAAACAACTGATAACAAGATATGTTTAAATCAAGTCAAATAAGTTGGATACACCTAACGTTCGTTCTACCGTAAATCCTTCAGCATATTTCACACCAATTGAGCGACCGTATTGTGCCATTCGGCCATGAAGAAATTCAAAAAATTCTTCACCAGAAATGGGTGTTTGGGGTTCCGTTGAATTGGGATCCCAAAATTGAGTTTTATATGCTTTGATTGCATTCATTTTTTGAGGAACAAAATCAGTCACATCGATCACAAAATCAGGAACTAAATAATGATCTTGAATGTAATGATATACTGCTTTTGGGCGATGAGCAATCTGCTCTTCACCATCCCAAGAAGTTGAAATTTTTGACAAACCTGCTAGAAAACATGCTTCCGAAACCAATTTACTTCCTTTTGCATGATCCGGATGTCTATCCGAATGAGCGTTTGCAAAAACAATAGTTGGTTGAAAACGACGAATTTGCTGAACAATCTTCAATAAATTTTCTTCGGAATGGGTGAAGAATCCATCTCCCATTTGTAAGTTTTCACGAACCGACAGCTGTAATATTTCACCAGCAGCCTTTGCTTCCGCATAGCGCGTATCAACCGTGCCACGCGAACCCAACTCCCCTTCTGTTAAATCAATTATTCCGATCGCAGCTCCCGCAGCTTGGTGTTTCAACAAAGTGCCAGCTGCAGATAATTCTACATCGTCAGGATGGGCTCCAAAAGCAAGTATTGATAATTTCATAGAACCAAATTAAAATTCTTCTCGGATTAATTTATTCATTTTGGCATTTTTCATTCCTGCAACAATCGTTAAGATAAAGAAGGATAAAACGGTTACCCAAACGTACCAAGGGAAACTTACTGCTCCATCACCTTGCGCATACGAATGTAAACCTACTAAAATAAAGTTAACTCCTAAAAACGTAAAGATAATTGCACCATATCCCCAAACACTTGCAACATTAAATGCAAATTTTCCTTTAAATCCTGGAATAAAGCGCAAGTGAAGAATGATTGCGTATACCAAAACAGAGACCAAGGCCCATGTTTCTTTTGGATCCCAACCCCAATACCTACCCCACGACTCATTTGCCCAAATACCTCCAAGGAAAGTACCAATGGTTAACATGAATAATCCAATAGTCATCGTTAATTCAGAAACATACGTTAACTCGTTGATATTACGCATTATTTTTGAGTTATTTTTTTGGTTTCTAGCGATGTACAAAAACAGATTGAAAATACCCAAAATAAATGCCAAGCCCAAGAATCCGTAGCTGCTTGTAATAACTGCAACGTGAATCATCAACCAATAACTTTTTAAAACGGGCTGAAGTGGTGTGATTTCTGGATCGAGTAAATTTAACTCGGTAACAAAAATCATAAACGCTGCCAAGATTGTTGTACCAGCTAAAATAGCGGGATTACTGCGTGAGAAAATAAATCCTGCAATCATCGTTGACCAAGCAATGAAAACAACTGCTTCGTATCCATTACTCCACGGTGCGTGACCAGAAATATACCAGCGCATTGCTAAACCTGCTCCATGATACAAAAAGAATACGACCAGAATTGCAACCAATATTTTTCGAATAAGTGCAAATCGTTTGACTCCTTTTTCAGATGGATTTGCCAATGTTTTGATAAAAAACAAAATCATTAAGATGAAACCAATCAACAAGTAGGTATATTCAGTGTTTTTGAAAACCCCCATTTTGTTGTACGAAATTTCAACACTTACATGATTTTCAGAAGGAAGAATATCTGGTCGTGCTAAACTGCGTTGTAGGGATTTTAATTGTTGTAATAATGCAGGTGAATTTGCATTGTTTTCTAATAATGATCCAACAAACATAACTGCAGTGCGTGCAGAAGTAGTGTCAGCTTTTAATAAATCGGGTGAAAACGGATTGTACCACAATTGCTTGGGATCGTTTTTCAATGGAACTATTTTCATGTAATACCATTGCAACATTCCTAAAAAGACTTGGTGTTTTTCAACCAATTTGATTAATTTCTTTTGGAATTCGTTTTGACCTGATTCCGGTTTCTGTAAGGCCACATTGTATTCGTTGATCCATTTAAATTGACCATTATCCAAGGTTAAATCACGGAAAGATGCATAATCAGACAATAGTAATTTCTCGCGAACTGCAGTTGGAATTTGGATCACTTTCTTGTCCACCCATGCATCTGGTGATAAGTGAATACTCATGATAGTTTGAACAGCGTTATGACCTTCAAACTTATTCTTGCGGTAAATCTTACGTAATAAATTATCACAAAGTGTGTGAAGTGGGATGATTCTCCCATCGAAATCTTGCACCAATAAACGAGCTACCTCATCAGCTTGCTCTTCTGAAATAAATATTGGTGTTTGTTTGGGTGCAGCAACAACTTTCTCTTCTTGTTGGTGCTTGTGTTGGTGCGCTGCATGATCGTGTGATGATTCCTGTGCACTAATAAAATTAGGAATTAATAAAGCGACGGTACCTACAGTCAACGCTGCTGATTTTTTTAATTTCTTTAATAAATCGGTGAAACGTGATTGTTTTGCAAATAAACTCATGATCATTCCAATTGTCATCAACAAGTAACCTAAATAAGTAATGTTTGTTCCCCATTCATCGTGATTGACACTCAAAATAGTTCCTTTTTCATCCGGATCATAGGCCGATTGAAAAAAGCGGTAACCATCGTGATCAATTACATGATTCATAAACACACGTTGTTTTTTAGAAACTCCATTTTTCGGATCGATAATGCGTAAATCAGAAGCATACGAAGAAGGAACATCCGAACCAGGGTATCTGTCCAACATAAAGTCATCACATTTAACAGAAAAAGGAATTTCTCTGTTTCTCATTCCGTAGCGCAAATCATATGAAACCCCATTGAATTCAACAATCGTTGAAACGGGAACTTCATTCATTCCGCCTGCTAAACGTATCAGTTTTGATTGATTTCCATCAGTCATTCGAATTGTCAAATAGTCCAATCCTTGATCTTTCTTACCCGTTGGAACTAATTCTTTTCCTGCATTTTTAATTGCCTGTTTGAATACAAATTGTGATCCAGCAATTTGGTATAAGGTTGTAGTTGCAAAAGGAACTTCTTCACCAGCTTTCACATGAACATAAGCCGAATCAGGAATAACTGCACCTGTTTGACGGGCTTTTTGCATTTCTTTCATTGGGATAAATTGCATGTCTAGTGCTGGGCGCATGAATAAATTACCGTTTCGTTCAATGACATTTATTCCAGAAGAATTTTCAGTAGAAAAAGCAATTTCAACTCCAGCAATCACAGCTTTTTCACCCGTTACCACATAATTTGATTTCATTCCATCTGTAACGATATCCAACGCAGTCGATTTGTATTTGGGATGAATCATCAAGGAATCCTTGTGTTTCGATTGAAACTTCACATGTTCAACATGAATAGGCGTTGCGTGATTTGGTATTTTGAAGTCCATGGTGAAATGATTCACATCCGAACCGAGCATTTTTCTATAAAAAGGATTGTAAGTTGATTGATAAATTGGATCGCTGTAGTATTGGTATTTGTTGTCAATTATGATCCATAAATACGGTTCAGACGTGTAGATAAAATTAGATGCTTCACCTTCACGAATTGACATACGTCCTTCGAAACCATAATTTCTAGTTACAAAAGCACCCAGAATAATGACTAAAAACGAAATATGAAAAAGCAAAACGGAAATTTTCTCTTTTACCCACATTTTGTAGCGTATGATATTAGCAATTAAATTAATTGACAAGAAAGCCAATAATATTTCAAACCACAGCGCATTGTAAATTAACACTTTTGCAGATTGCACTCCGTAGGTTGATTCAATAAACGTTGCACGTGCAATTGCAACGAGAAACACAAGCATTCCAAGCGCCATTGCACGCATTGAAAATAAAGCATTGGTCAATTTATCCATGTATTCTATGAAATTAAATTTTTCGTTAACAAAAATACAGAAACTCACTTCAATGAGCACCTATTTATTGAAAAGAAATCACAAAAAAAGGGTCTTTAAAAAAGACCCTTTTGAATTATTTCGTATGCAGATTAATCTTCGATTGTTGCAGGAACTAAAATACGTCCACAGTGCTCACAAACGATAACTTTTCTTTTCGATTCGATATCTAATTGACGTTGTGGTGGGATTTTGTTGAAACATCCTCCACAAGAATCACGATCAACACCTACTACAGCTAAACCATTTTTAGCATTTGTACGTAAACGGTCGTATGCAGCGATCAAACGTTGGTCGATAGCGGCTTTCGCTTTTTCCGATTTAGCAATCAATGCTTCTTCTTCTTTTTGCGTTTCACCTACGATTTCGTCTAATTCTGCTTTTTTCACACTTAAGTCACCTTTACGGAAATCCAAACGTGTTTTCGCTTCATCAAGTACTTCTTTTTTAGAAATCACTTTGATTTTAGCTTCTTTGCTGCGTTTCTCGTGCAATTTAATTTCCAATTCTTGGAACTCAATTTCTTTGTCCAAAGATTCAAACTCACGGTTGTTACGCACGTTGTTTTGTTGTTCTTTGAACTTAGCGATAGCTATTTCGGCATCTTTCATCGCGTTTTTGCGATCGATAACTTCTGTATCTAACTCTCTTACTTCGTCCTGCATTTTGTTAATGCGGGTTTCCAGACCTTCAATTTCGTCCTCCAAATCTTGTACCTCTAAAGGTAACTCCCCGCGAACGGTTCTGATTTTATCGATTTGAGAATCAATCTTTTGCAATGCATATAATGCATCCAATTTTTCAGCGACTGTTGTTTCTTTTGTATTTGCTTTTGCAGCCATACTATTAGAGATAATTTATTGGATTCGTACTCAATTTTGTTAAACGAACCGCGAAAGTAGTAAATTTTTTCATGAGAAACGTCATAATCCACTCAGAAGTGTATTGTTCTGATTCAAAATGTCCAATATCCGCGATTAAAATCTGTCCATCTGCATCGAAAAATTCGTGGTATTTAAAGTCGGAAGTGATGAAAACGTCCGCTTTTGCTCGAATTGCATCTTGTAATAAAAAACTTCCCGAACCACCACAAACGGCAACACGTTTTATTATTTTTTTTGTTGGATTTGTATAACGAATGGCACCACAACCAAATTTTTCCTTGATTTCGTTTAAAAAAGCCATTACCTCCATTTCCTGTGATAGGTCCCCTACCATTCCACTTCCGATAGTTGTGTTTTTATTCAACAACGGAATAATGTCGTAGGCCATTTCTTCATACGGGTGAACTGATTTCAAAACAGAAATAGCTTGATTCAATTCGTGCTTTTGAACAACAAATTCAATTTTATCCTCTGTTACAACAGACAACTCGTTTACTTTCCCAGTAAAAGGTTGCGCTTGTTCACCTGGTTGAAAACGTCCTTCACCAGAAGAAGTGAAACTACAATTTGAGTAAGCTCCAATAGTTCCAAATCCTGCCGCACCAAAAGTTGTGCGAACTTGTGATGTGTGTGAAGAAGGAACGGTTACAATTAACTTGAGCAATGTTGCATCTTTGGGACATAAAATCGCTTGGTTTAGCAACCCTATTTTTTGCGCGATAACATGGTTCACACCATATCTGTAATTATCCAAATTGGTATGCACAGCAATCAACGCAATTTTATTTTCTATCGCTTTGATCAAGGTGCGCTCCACGTAATTTGCTCCAGTCAATCGTTTAATGCCCGAAAACAATATGGGATGATGTGCTACAACTACATTTGCTCCAGTTGCAATTGCCTCATCTACAACAGATTCAATACAGTCCAATGCAACAAGTACTCCTGTAACCTCCATTTCGGGATTCCCGCATAGTAATCCTGAATTGTCGTACGATTCTTGATAATCAAAGGGCGCAACTTCGTGAATGGCAGCTACGATATCATTAACTTTCGTCATCTACATCAATTTTGGACAAATTTACAGTTTTAAACTGAGTTTCACACGGCATCGAAAAGTCAACTATTTGTGTAGGCAAACATACTTTTTATTAGACAACTGGCTGAAAAGTGTTGGTTTTTCATTATTTTTAACCCATGCAAGGATTTCGCCTTTTATTACTCCCTTTTTCTTGGATATATAGCGCAGTAGTAGCTTTACGTAATTGGCTGTATGATCGTGGCATTTTTTCAACTTATGAAATTCCAGGACCAGCTATTTGTATTGGAAATATTACCGTTGGCGGAACAGGAAAATCACCCTTAACAGCATTTCTAGCTAACGAGTTTCAAGCACTGAATCCTGTCATTTTATCGCGCGGTTATGGTCGAAAAACAAAAGGTCTTGTTGTTGCAGTTGAATCAGTAACAGCTGAAGTAATCGGTGATGAACCAATGATGTATTGGCAACGCTTTCAACACAAGGTGCCTGTTGTTGTTGCTGAAAAAAGAAAAATTGGTATCGAATGGATTCAAAAAAACTATCCCAATAGTCTTATTTTACTGGACGATGCGTTTCAACACCGAGCAGTAAGCGCAGCATGTTCGATTGTTTTGATGACCTATGATCGGTTGATTTACAACGATTATACTTTTCCTGCTGGTAATTTAAGAGAATCTACTGCAGGATTAAAAAGGGCTTCATTGGTATTGGTGACCAAATGCCCTGCAAATTTATCCACTATTGAAAAGCAAATCATTATTGATCGATTAAAGTTCGATTCTGATAAGGTATTCTTTTCGACAATTAGCTATGGTCAGCCTTTTTCATTTTTAACAAGTGTGAACGATTGGAAAACCGTTTCAGACGTAATTATCATTAGTGCAATTGCAGATCCAAGTCAATTAATTAGCCATTTTTCGGGACAAGCGACAGTACATTCAGTACGATTTGCAGACCATCATACATTTGATGCGTCAGACATTCAAAAAATTCAGCAAAAAGTTGCTAATTTTGCACACGAAAACACAGCAATCGTCATTACTGAAAAAGATGCTGTTAAATTGGATAAATGGAAAGAGGAATTAGCGCAATGTGGCATTCCGATTTTCGTTCAACCAATGGAAATAACAATAAATAACGAACAAATATTTACAGATAGAATAAACGATTATGTTGCTAGCACAAATGAAAGAAGCTGTTGATTTCATCAACACAAAAACGCAAGTAAATCCTACAATCGGGATAATTTTAGGAACTGGATTGGGTGGATTGGTGAAAGAAATTGAAATCATTGACGAAATCGCTTACCAAGACATTCCTCATTTTCCTGTTTCAACAGTTGAAAGCCATTCTGGAAAATTAATTTTCGGGAAATTGGGTGGGAAATCAGTTGTTGCTATGCAAGGTCGTTTTCACTACTACGAAGGATACACGATGCAACAAGTTACTTTTCCTGTGCGCGTGATGAAATCGTTGGGAATTGAGCGTTTGTTTGTTTCGAATGCTTCAGGTGGTGTAAATCCAGATTTTGAAGTGGGAGAAATCATGATCTTAAATGATCACATTAATTTATTCCCAGCACATCCGTTAATTGGTAAAAATTACCCCGAACTAGGTCCACGTTTCCCTGATATGTCAGATCCGTACGATGAAAACATGATTGCTTTGGCACAAACTATTGCAACTGAAAACAACATCAAAGTATCTGTTGGAACGTATGCGGCATTAACAGGTCCAACATTGGAAACACCGGCTGAATACCGCTATGTTCGCGTAATTGGTGCAGATGCTGTCGGAATGTCAACAGTTCCTGAAGTCATTGTTGCACGTCACATGGAAATTCCTTGTTTCGCTATTTCAATCATTACTGATTTAGGTGTTCCAGGAAAAATTAAAAAAGTTAGTGTTGAAGACGTAATTGCAGTTGCAAGCAGACAAGAACCTAAAATGACATTGATTATGAGTGAATTAATCGCTCGTTTGTAATAGATATAGAGTTAGATAATCAAGATGGATAAATCGATTAGAGATAAATACGAAGTTGTCATTGGACTTGAAGTTCACGCACAATTATTGACCAAAACAAAAGCATATTCTTCGGATATCAACGAGTATGGAGCGCAACCGAATACCAACATCAGTGTTGTTACTTTGGGGCATCCAGGTACATTACCTGTGATGAACAAAAAAACGATTGAATTTGCGGTGAAACTTGGTTTGGCTTGCGGAGCTGATATTGCACCCAATCAATATTTTGCGCGAAAAAACTATTTCTACCCAGATTTACCAAAAGGATATCAAATTACACAAGATACCACTCCCATCTGTACCAATGGTCAAATCATCATTCCTACAGAGGATGGAAAAGAGAAAAGCATTGGCTTGACGCGTATTCACATGGAGGAGGATGCTGGAAAATCAATTCATGATGTTGATGTTTTTGACACCTTGGTTGATTTAAACAGAGCTGGAACTCCCCTATTAGAAATTGTTTCTGAGCCAGATATTCGTACAAGTCAAGAAGCATACAATTATTTGACAGAAGTACGTCGATTGGTGCGTTACTTGGATATTTGTGATGGTAACATGGAAGAAGGGTCGTTGCGTTGTGATGCAAACATCTCTGTTCGCTTGGTTGGTGCTCCAGAGTTTGGAACAAAAGTCGAGGTGAAAAACATGAACTCAATACGCAATGTTCAACGTGCTATCGAATTTGAAATTGAACGCCAGATTATTGCCGTTGAAAAAGGCGAAATCATTGCACAAGAAACACGCAGTTTTGATGCATTGAAAGGAATTACAATTTCGATGCGTTCGAAAGAAGCAGCAAACGATTACCGTTATTTCCCTGAACCGGATTTGCAGCCAATTGCAGTGGATGAAATTTACATCCAACAAGTGAAATCGAAAATGCCAGCTTTGCCTCGTGAATTGTTTGCGAAATACACGAAAGAATATAGTCTTTCTGATTACGATGCTGGAATTTTGACTGATAACAAATCAATTGCGCTTTATTTTGAAGGCGTTACCGAACATACTCACAACTACAAAGCTGCTGCCAATTGGATAATGGGAGATGTGAAATCTTATTTGAACCAACATGGTTATGAAATGGACGATTTTCCAATTTCGACCAAGCAACTTGCTGCATTGATTGATTTGATTGAAAGCGGTAAAGTATCGCATTCAGCTGCCTCTCAAAAATTGTTTCCTGCATTAATTGATGCGCCGACAGCACCAGTTTCTCAACTTGCTGAAACGTTAAACATCATTCAAGAATCTGACGAAAACAGTTTGAAAGCAATTATTTTAGGTGTTTTCGAGTCAAATCCAAGTGAAACAGAACGATTCAAAGGAGGAGAAAATCAATTGACAGGATTTTTCATGGGTCAAATCATGAAAGCTTCTGGAGGAAAAGCTGATCCTAAAGCAGCAAATGCATTACTACGTCAATTGATACAACAATTATGATGAAGTTTTTATTTTCACTTGTTGCTTTTAGTCTACTTGTTAGTTGTGGTTCCGATTCAGCTGAAAATGGATTGGAAAATAATTTCCACATTGAGGGGACAATAAAAAATGCTGCAAATCAAGAAATTAGAATTGAAGCACAAGCCCAAACTGGAGCAATTATTGTTGCAAAAGGTAAAACGGAAAGTGACGGGAGTTATGAAATTGAGGGGAATATACCAGGAATGGGAATTTATTCCATGATAATTGGAAGTGATAACCGAAATGCAATTGCGCTAACGTTAGAAAAAAACGATCATGTAACCATTTCAGGTGACTTAGCTACTTTTGCTATAGCTCCAAAGATATCGGGTACACGATGGGCAAAACCATTAACTACTTACATGTCGTTGTTTAACCGTTTTGCAAAACAACAAATGGAAATAACAATGAAAGAAACTGATCCAAACAAACAACTCGCTTTGTTTGAACAATTACGTCTTCCTATATTGAAATTTGCGCAGCAACAGGTCAATAAAGAACCAGGAAATCCAGTAAACATTATTTTGGCAAGTTCACTCTTTCCATCACAAGAAAGTGGTTTTTCGAATTGGAATCCAAATAACATGGAGGTATTGGTTAAAATGGGACGTGCATTTGACCACGAACATGCTGATTCGCCTTTAACAAAAATGTTAACCGAACAAATTGGAATGATTCAAGCTGAATTTGAATCGTACCAACAAAATAATTCCGGAGAATTATCCGCTCCCGAAATAACGGCTAAAAATCCGGCTGGAAAAGAGTTGTCCTTATCGTCATTAAAAGGAAAAGTGGTGTTGGTTGATTTTTGGGCGTCTTGGTGTGCACCTTGCAGAAAAGAAAATCCAACTGTTGTGAAAATGTACAACAAGTATCACGCAAAAGGTTTTGAAATTTTTTCCGTATCATTGGACCAAGATGCAACAGCATGGAAAACAGCTATTCAAAAAGACGGTTTACGTTGGACGAATCATGTGAGTGATTTAATGGGCTGGCAATCACCAATTGTGAAACAATTCGGTATACAAGCCATTCCATATACCGTACTAATCAACAAAGAAGGAAAAATAGTTGGTGTTGGTTTGAGAGGCTTAGATTTGGAACGAAAATTGATTGAACAATTAGCAAAATAATAACACAATGAAACATTTATTTATCATATTCAGCTTTTGTAGTGCATTCTCAATGCTTGCACAAAAACCAATTTCAGTTGAAATTTCAGGAAACATTTTTAATACCAATGAGGATTCTGTAAAAATTTCACAATACTTTGGGACCCATTATGTTGATCTAGTCAAAGGGAAATTTGAAAAGGGTGGCGATTACAAATTAAAAGGCAAACTTCCTGCTGAAGATTACTATGTGTTACGCGTTGGTAATCAACATTTGAATGTTGTATTACGTGAAGGATCGAAACTTCGTATCAATGCAGATGGGAAGAACATTACAGCATATCATACCATCACTGGATCCGATGAAACAGTAGCTTTGAATGAAATAGTTGTTGAATTGCAACGTTTTAATATTGTTCGTGATTCAGCAATGGCAGAACTTCAAAAACATCCAGAAAAACAAGAGGAAATCAACAAAAACTTTCAACAAGATTACTTGCAATTTACTTCTTACCGTCAATCTTTTATTGCTAAAAACCCAAACTCACCAGCTTTATTACCAGCTATGAGTACGTTGGACTTGGACAAAGAGTTTGCAATTTATGAAACTATCGTTCAACAACTAACGGAAGGTTTTGGTGGATCACCTACAGTTGCGAAAGTGAAACAACAATACATCGAAGCAAAACAGAAAAAAGAAGCACAAAACTTATTGGCTCCAGGAAAGCCTGCTCCAAATTTTACTCAAAATGATGTGAACGGAAAACCTATTTCGCTAAGTGATTTAAAAGGTAAAGTCGTATTGATCGATTTTTGGGCTTCTTGGTGTGGACCGTGTCGCAAAGAAAATCCAAATGTGGTTAAATTGTACCAAAAATACAAAGATGCTGGTTTTACTGTTATGAGTGTTTCGCTTGACAAAGACAAAGCAAATTGGTTGGCAGCGATTCAAAAAGATAATTTAGTTTGGCCATATCATGTTTCTGATTTGAAACAATGGTCGAATGAAGTAGCTCGCTTGTATCAAGTTTCCAGTATTCCATTTACGGTCTTAGTAGATAAAAACGGAAACATTATTGATACAAAATTGCGCGGAGTTGAATTGGAGCAAGCATTGATCGCAATTTTTGGTTTCTAAATATGTTAGCACCAGGAAAACATATCTTTTTTGCATCTGATTTTCATTTAGGTGTTCCAGCTGGTGTTCAATCCAACGAACGTGAAAAGCGTGTTATTGATTGGTTGACATCCATTGAAAATACTGCGCAAGAAATCTATCTTGTTGGCGATATTTTTGATTTTTGGTTCGAATACAAACATGCTATTCCAAAAGGCTTCGTTCGTTTTCAAGGAAAAATAGCGGCGTTGGTTGATAAAGGAATCAATATCTACTTTTTCACAGGCAACCACGATATGTGGATGTTTGATTATTTCGAAAGAGAATTGGGAGTGACAATAATTCGTCAACCAATAGAACGGACGTGGAACAATCATTCGTTTTACATCGGACACGGTGATGGATTAGGCCCTGGCGATAAAACGTATAAGTTACTCAAACGAATTTTTGCTGCGCGTTGGTCACAATGGTGCTTTGCTCGTATTCATCCCAATTTTGGAATAGGACTAGCAAATTATTTCTCTCGAAAAAGTCGTGCAGCAACAGGAGATTCAGACAGCAAATTTTTAGGTAATGAAAAAGAATGGTTGTATGTCTATTGCAAGGAAAAACTTGAAAAGAAGCAGTACGATTATTTTATTTTCGGACACCGCCATTTACCATTAGACATTGCACTTACTGAAAATAGCCGTTATATCAATTTAGGCGAATGGATCAACTACAATACATTTGCAGTTTTTGACGGGGAAACACTTCGCTTGGAAACATTCCGCTCTTCAGCAGAACAATAAAAAAACATTTTTTATGAAAACAATCCTCTCACTCTTACTCGTTTGTTTAACCGGCAGTTTATTTGCGCAAGAATTACAAGCACCCGAGACGTTTTTGGGTTACAAAATCGGCACAAAATACACGCGCCATCATCAGATTGAAGCATATGCAAAATATGTGAGTTCGACTGCAACTAAAACTGTAGTATTTGAAAAATACGGCGAAACAAACGAAGGACGACCGCTTTTCGTATTGATCATTAGTTCTCCTGAAAACATTGCAAACTTAGCAGCTATTCGCCAAAATAACTGCGACTTAACAACAGGGAAAAGCGATAAAGAAAACCAGCCAACGATTGTTTGGTTGAGTTATAACGTTCATGGGAACGAACCTTCCTCCTCAGAAGCGGCATTGTTGACGATGTACGAACTAGCTTCACAAAAAAACCAACAAGCAATGAATTGGTTGAAAAATACGGTTGTCATAATCGATCCGTGTTTGAATCCTGATGGAAGAGATCGCTATGTGAATGGTTTTAACACAGCTGTTGGACACCAAGCAAATCCGCATGAATTATCACGTGAACACAAAGAAACGTGGCCGTCAGGACGTTCGAATCATTACCTGTTTGACTTGAACCGTGATTGGGCTTGGCAAACTCAAGTTGAATCGCAACAACGAGCGGTTATCTACCAAAAATGGTACCCACACGTTCACGTAGATTTCCACGAGCAAGGTTGCGATGAACCGTATTATTTCGCTCCAGCTGCCGAACCAATTCATGCAACAATTACACCTTGGCAACGTGAATTCCAAACAAAAGTTGGAATAAACCACACACGCTATTTTGACAAAGAAGCATGGTTGTATTTTACCAAAGAACGTTTCGATTTATTGTATCCATCTTACGGTGATACGTATCCGATGTATAATGGCGCAATCGGCATGACCTACGAACAAGGTGGAATTGGTGGCGGTTTGGCAATTATCGATGAAACGAATGATACCTTGACGTTAGTCGATAGGGTTCAACATCATTTTACAACAAGTCTTTCCACCATTGAAACCGCTTCGACAAATGCTGCTGACTTGGTGAAAAACTTCAAAAAATATTATGCCGATAGCCGCAAAGGATCGTTTGCTACCTATAAAACATATTTGTTGACTGCACAAACAGAACAAGAATTAGCTGGCATAAAGACATTGCTTCAAAAAAACAACATTGAATACGGAACAGTCAAAGAAAACAATGTCAAAGCATTTGATTATCAATCCAAAAAAGAAGGTTTGTTTGTTTCAGATGGTTATGTTTTAGCAATTAGCACACAACAAGCGCATGGTGTTTTAGCAAATGTGTTGTTTGAGCCTGTCACAACTGTCAGTGATTCAAATACGTATGATATCACTGCTTGGTCGCTACCCTATGCTTATGGAGTAAAGGGTTTTGCTACAAAGACAAGTTTATACATTCAACCAATCAGCGAAAATCAAGCTGCACCAAAAGCATCTAGTTATGGCTATTTGATTCCCCACAATTCGTTTCAATCTGCGAAAGTTTTGGCGCAATTATTAAAAGCTGGCATCAAAATTCATTACAACGAAAAGCCATTTAAAATCAATGATAGCAGCTACTCTTCAGGAAATATCCTAGTTTTAAGAACGGTAAATTCGGGTGATTGGTCAGCAATTACACAACGTATTTGTGCTGAAAACCATGTACAAGTAGTTGCTTTGACAAGTGGATATGTTCAAGCTGGATCTGATTTTGGTTCGCCTGATGTGAAAATCATTGCGCAAGCTCCACGAGTAGCAACGTTGACTGGAGAAGACTTTTCAAGTTTATCTGTAGGTGAAATCTGGAGTTATTTCGACAATGAATTGCACTACCCCATTACGCAAATTCCAAGTAATTACTTTCATCAAACTAATTTAGCTGCATTTGATGTGTTAATTATCCCAAGTGGAGATGTGAGTGATTTAATCACTAATTCAGAAAAATTAGCTGAATTTGCAGCTCGTGGTGGAACGATTATCGCATTAGAAGGAAGTGTCAATCAATTTGCGCAAGCCAACAAGTTTAATCTGTCTATGAAGCAAATTCCTGAAGACACACTCTCATTTCAATCAATTCCAACGTATGCAAACCGTGAACGTGCGTATTTGAGCACAAGTATACCTGGAGCAATTTATGAAGTTCATCTTGATAAGAGCCACCCTCTTTGTTTTGGATTGCCACGTTACTATGATTTGAAACAATCAACTGATTTAGTCAATTTATCGAAAGACAGTTGGAATGTTGGTGCTATTCAATCAAATAGCTATGTAACTGGTTTTGTAGGTTACAAAGCGAAGCAACATTTAACAACAGGAATGGTTTTTGGGGCAAGTGAAATTGGAAATGGTTCGTTCATCTATTTTGTAGATAGTCCGCTTTTTAGAAATTTCTGGGAATCTGGAAAAGTTCTTTTTTCGAATGCTGTCTTTTTTCACGGAAAGTAAATTTGATTGAGTAACCAATGTTACACTAAAAATCTTTTACAAATTGCTTTACTATCTTTGAGAAAAAAACCATGAAAACACTTTTATTCGTTTTAAGTTTTGTCTTTTTCACTGCTTTTGGGCAAAGTGAATTAGCTCCACTATTTTTTAACAAAGCTATTTCAGTTGAAGGTACAAGTGCACAAATTTTAGACGTGCGCACGCCAGAAGAATTTGAAACGGGCGCAATAAATGGTGCGTTACATGCTAATTGGCTCAACAAAGCACAATTTATTGATCGTGTAAAATCGTTAGACACTACTAAAGTGATTTATATCTATTGTTTGAGCGGAGGAAGAAGCGCTGCAGCGCAAGACTGGCTTTTGGCAAACGGTTTTCATAAAGTTATCAATTTGAAAGGCGGAATCAACGCATGGAATCAAGCAGGACTTCCATTGAAAGGAGCTTTAGATGTCCCTCAAATCGCGTACAAAGACTTGCTTGCTTCATTGCCGAAAGACAAAGTAGTTCTTGTTGATGTTGGCGCTGAATGGTGTCCCCCATGTCGTAAAATGAAACCTGCAATAGAACAAATAACTCAACTTGGCTATTCTGTTGTTCCTTTGGATGGTGGTGTTCAAAAAGAATGCGCCAAAGCATTAAAAGTAACAATATTCCCCACATTGATACTTTTTAAAAATGGTGTTGAATTGGATCGAAAACAAGGAGTTTTCTCAGTTGAAGAATTAACAGCTTGGATGAATCAATTTTCAAACTAAGTGTGCGATTATTTCTTCTCTAATCGCCCAAATTTGATTTAAATCATACGCTAAATCTGGCGTTCTAGCTAACCACCTTGTCAAATAATCTTTGTGAATGACTATTTTCCAATCGATAACTTGTTGTGGTTCGATACGCTGTTCCCGAACGATTTTATTTTCAATTGGTGCTATTGATTGCATAGGAAACGTATAATCAAAGCGTTTTCCTTTGTACCTCAAATACACATGACATTCTGGTATACTCGTTAACTTGTATTTCTCTAGAACGGTAGCAACTTGTGGATGTGTTTCAGCTGAAAGCATGAAAATACCAACTATTAATTCAACGTTTTGCAAGGCATTTTCTTCTGCGAGGATAGACAACAGCGCATGCTTGGAAGAACAAGTTCCTTTTTGTTCTGTCAAAACCAAGGTAAAATCACTTCTTGATGCATTTCGACCGTAAGGTAATTGATGGACGTAATGACATGCAGCGTGAAAATCAGAAATGTTTAAATTTCGAAATGCATCTGAAATCGGACCAATAGCTGTAAGCTCATTTTCAGGAAGTTGCACAAGAAGAACGATTACATTCCAGGCATACCAGGCATTCCGCCTTTCATACCTTTCATTTGTTTCATCATGCTCATCATGTTTTTCGGATTGCTCATCATTTTCATCATTTTGCGCGTATCCTCAAACTGTTTCATGAGTTTGTTGACTTCTTGAATATTCGTACCAGAACCTGCTGCAATTCTATTTTTGCGTTGTACATTAATCAACGAAGGATTTGCACGTTCTTTTGGGGTCATTGATTGAATTATAGCTTCGATGTGTTTGAAGGCATCATCTTGAATATCAACATCTTTGATAGCTTTTCCCATTCCTGGAATCATGCCCATCAAATCTTTGACATTCCCCATTTTTTTAATCTGTTGAATTTGTCCTAAGAAATCATTGAAATCAAATTGATCTTTTTGGATACGTTTTTGCAATTTACGCGCTTCTTCTTCGCTGAATTGCTCTTGCGCTCTTTCCACCAACGAGACAACATCACCCATTCCAAGAATACGATCAGCCATACGTTTCGGATAGAAAACATCCAACGCATCCATTTTCTCACCTGTTCCAACAAACTTGATTGGTTTGTCAACAACCGCTTTGATCGATAATGCAGCACCACCTCTGGTATCACCATCTAGTTTCGTTAAAACAACCCCATCAAAATTGATGCGCTCATTAAACGCTTTTGCTGTATTTACTGCATCTTGACCTGTCATTGAATCGACAACGAATAAGGTTTCTGTTGGTTGAATTGCACGTTTAACGCGTTCAATTTCATCCATCATTACCTCATCGACAGCCAAACGACCAGCTGTATCGACGATAACTACGTTAAATCCTTTGCTGCGTGCGTGATTGATTGCATCTGTCGCAATTTTAACGGGATCTTTTTCTTCTTTGTTTGAATAAACCTCGATTCCCAACTGTTCACCTAAAACATGAAGTTGGTCAATCGCTGCTGGACGGTAAACGTCACACGCGACTAAAAGTGGTTTTTTACCTTTTTTTGTTTTTAGGTAGTTCGCAAGTTTTCCAGAGAATGTTGTTTTTCCCGACCCTTGCAATCCGGACATCAATATTACGCCAGGATTTCCTTGGATTTGAATATCGATTTCGTTTTCCCCCATTAAGGCAACCAATTCCTCGTGACAGATTTTCACCATCAATTGTCCTGGAGAGATTGCTGTTAATACATTTTGACCAAGTGCTTTTTCTTTCACTCGAACAGTAAAATCTTTCGCTGTTTTGAAATTAACATCGGCATCCAAAAGCGCTCTACGCACTTCTTTCAACGTTTCAGCTACATTTATTTCAGTAATTTGACCATGTCCTTTAAGAACTTTAAAGGCGCGTTCAAACTTGTCAGTAAGATTTTCAAACATGCTTTTGAGCGTTTTTATTGTATTGTGTGACAAAGATAACCACTATAAATCGAATTTTATAGGAACAACCTGATAAATATGACTTCTATCAGCTGTTTTTACACCTTTTGTTGACCTAACTTTGAATTTTTTCGACTGTAGACAAAATAGATAATCAAACCAACTATCAACCAAATAACAAAAGCAATCCAGTTTCTTAATTCAACTTGACTCATCATGTACAAACACGAAAGCAAGCCCAGTAAAGGTATGAGTGAATAATTTTTGATTACCGTTACGAAAGTGATGAAAACAGTGAATAATAAAAAGATCCACGTTGGTATTTTGGTTGCAAAATGAGAAAATCCTTCGTTATAAAGTGAGGATTCTTTGATTCCTACTTCCGTTAGCGCTTCCGTAAACGTTGTCATTTCTTTGGTTTTGTAATAAGCTAACACATCACCTCCAACTGCTTTAAATCCTGTAGAATCTTGTAATAACAACGTGTTTTTCAACTGAATAGATTCAGCTGGCGTCATCGAAGTGACTATCTCCTCTTGTGTTTTCAGGTCTTTTTCATTCGTTAAAAAATGAATAGTTTCTGCTTTGTACGAAGTAAAGAGTAAAATGACCGAACCGACAACTAATAGCGGTAAGACATACTTCCCATTGATATAAGGCGTTCTAAATTTGCCACGTGGAATATCCGTTTTGTTTTGCAATACCAATACGCCACCACAGACCAATACGAAAGCAAACAAGGTTCCGATACTACATAAATCAGTAACCATTTTCAAGTTCATGAATAATGCTGGAATCGCTACCACAAATCCAACGACAATGGTAGCAAAAGAAGGTGTTTTGTATTTGGGGTGTACTTTTGAAAATTTCTTTGGTAACAAACCATCGCGGCTCATGCTCATCCAAATACGCGGTTGCCCCATTTGGAACACGAGTAATACAGAAGCCATTGCTACAACAGCACTTACAGCTATAATTCCCGACATCCAACCCAAATGGATTTTATCAAAAACAAACGCTAATGGATCACCAACTGCTAACTGATCGTAAGAAACGATTCCTGTTAAAATCAAAGCGATGATGATATACAAAATCGTACAAATAATAATTGCCCACATCATGCCTCGTGGTAAATCGCGCTGAGGATTTTCACATTCTTCAGCAGTTGTCGAAATTGCATCAAAACCAATATAAGCAAAGAAAACAGCGGAAACTCCCTTCAAGATTCCACCTACTCCATTTGGCGCAAAAGGATTCCAATTTTTCGGGTCCACATAAAAAATACCAACGGCAATTACCAATAAGATAATTGCTAATTTGACAATCACCATGGCATTAGAAGCATTGCGGCTTTCCTTCATGCCTCTGTAAACCAACCAAGTAATCACAACGATAATGAACAAAGCTGGTAAGTCTGCTACAAAATGAAAGCCAAAAATATTCGGTGCGCTTGTCCATGCATAGTATGCAGATTGTACACTTTCTTCGATGTTGGCAAATGCTTTTCCACCATTCATCAAAGAAACAGCTTCATTAAAGCCATTGTGTGCTGATAAATAATCCATTTGTACCCAATAGGGCAATTTCCAGCCGAGTCCTTCAACCATTCCAGTAAAGTAATCACTCCAAGAAATGGCAACCGTAATATTACCAATGGCATATTCCATGATTAATGACCAACCGATTATCCAAGCAATAATTTCACCAAATGCAACATAAGAATACGTGTATGCTGATCCAGCAACAGGAACCATCGATGCAAATTCAGCATAAGCAAACGCAGCAAAACCGCAAGCAATTGCTGTAAAAATGAACAAGAAAATAACTGCAGGACCACCATTAGAACTTGCCTCACCAATAGTTGAGAAAATTCCAGCACCAATAATAGCTGCAATACCAAAAGCAGTTAAATCCCTAACTTTTAAATGTTTACCTAGCGATTCATGCCCATCTAATTGCGCTTGTTCGCTTGCTTTTAAAATGTCTGCTACTTTCTTTTTTCTGAATAATGAATTGTCTTGCATGTTTTTTGACTTGTTGAACAAATGTAACAATATTCCTTTTCAAAAAGGAGTTGCGTTAATTTCTGATTATTTATTAAATTTGATAAAAAATAAACCATGAAGAAAATTATACTTTCCATTTCGTTATTGTCAAGCGTTATAAGTTTTGGTCAATTTACGCAAGCTAACGAACCTGTAATTGGTGATACAAGAACATTGTACCTTGTTGATTCATTTGCTCCAAATTACGCAACAGTAATTGGATCAAATGTTACTTGGGACTATTCACAAACTCCTCGAATTTTGAATCAATCAAAGCAATTGAATGTTGTTAACCCTACAACAACATCGCAATCTTCTTTGTTTACCAATTCAACAAAAGCAATTGAAATCCCAGGATTCACAACTTCTTACTTTACATCAACAACAACTGCACGTAGCTCTCAAGGTTTCACTTTTATTGAACCAACATTTGGTGCTGTCAATGCTGTCTTAGGAACGGATAATGAATTATTAATGACGTATCCTTTTGCAGTCACGAATAATTTAGTGGATGCAGTCGCTGGAACAATTAATGTCAGTTTGGGCACCTTCAACTGTACTGGAACAGCTGCTGCAGCAGTTGATGGTTCAGGAACCTTGAAATTAAACGCTGCAACTACCTTGACAAATGTGTTACGCTATAAATTAGTTGATTCGTTATCTGCAAACACTTTATTTGGTAACGTTACAATGAAACGTGTACAGTACGAATACTATCATTTTGCTAGTTCTAACTTACCAGCTTTCATTCACACAAAAATTGATGTTTCAATCAACGGAAATTTACAAACCTTAAACTTGGTATTGAGTTCTGTGTTACACGATGAAACATTGGCAATTGAAAACAATGCACTTGCAGGTGTCGTTATTGCTCCAAATCCAGCAACAACATCTGTGAAAATTAGCCAATTACCAGTTAATGGAAACGTTACAATTACAGACGTGAATGGCAAATCAGCACTAACAGCTACAATTAATGAAACAGCTACAATTGATGTTTCTGGATTAAATGCTGGTGTTTATTTCATCAATATTGCTACTGAATTAGGATCAAAAACTGAAAAGTTAATTATCCAATAAGCTACATATACCGCATTTTGAACCGATTTTACTCAGTAGAATCGGTTTTTTTTCAATTTTTGATTTCAACACAATAGTTAAAGACCTTAAACAGATTATGAAACAGCTACAAACACTTTTTTTCTTTTTGACACTCACGATATTTGCTTATAATCAAAACAGTGATGTGCTCACTCCAGAGGAACGTGCCTATTTGTTTCACATAGTCAAAAAAAGTCCCATTTTGGACACAAACATTGGACGCTATTTTGAATACAGTGGACCAGTTATTCAATTCATGAACAAACAATTGAATTACGATTCCATTGAAACGATTATCATCAACCAACCCGAAAAATTATTTATTCGCACGAGTGAAATTGCGAAATCTCAAAAGGGAATTTTAGCCGAAGCAGCGAATAAAATGGCGTTGTGGGAATTGAATAAACTATTGTTAGCCGCAAGAGGAAACGAATCAGACTTTGAAAAATACCAACAAAAATTTGATCGTTTTGAAGCAATCGTATTGCAGAGACTCCCTGATAATGCCAAAAAACAGACTGGAGAGTTTCATAAAATTCACAAGAAATTACTCGCCGTATTAAACCCAAGTTTGAATTTTGACGACAAGGCTGCCATGCTTTCCTCCATGAATTTTCTGAGTGAAGACGAGCAATTACAAGTTATCAATGCATTGAATGAAAGTATTAATGCATATGTAAAACAGCGTTCGTTTGAAATTTTCAGTGCCTTAGGTGGACAGGCGACAACCTTTGAAAATATTTTAATCGCAGCAGGAGATGGATCTGAAACATCAGGTTTACTCAATGAGCGTGAAAAAGATGAAAATGGCCGCTGGAACAAAGGGTTGCCAAAAGCTGTGGGACTTTTTCCTTATCAAGTTCGACTAAAAGAAAAACAAAAGCGCAAACAATCGGTGTTAGAACCGCTAACGATGCCTTTAATCGATTTAATGACCGTTGGTGAAAATAAATTAACACAAATCCATTTCGATGTTTGGGGATACAATTCCAAAAAACAAACAACTGTTGTCATCGAACGAAATGGCGTAAGCTATCATTTGTTTGGTTCTGATGAAACCCGTTTTCTTTCACCTGATTCCTCCTATAATTCAGGGAAAACATTTCAAGCAGTCATTAATGAATTACGTACAACTAAAATTACGCCCTTAGAAGATCGAATTTATGGTAAAAAGGGATTTGACTTTCAAATTGCTGAAGCGCAACGAAAAAAAGACGAAACGAAATTAAAAATTGATAAAACAGAAAATGAATATACAGAATTATCAAACCAGCCAATTACTACAAGTAGCAAAGCCTCTCGGAAAGTGAAAAAAGGGCGCAAATCTGCCGCGAAAAAACCTGGCTCGACTTACAATGGAATACCAACAGCAAAATCAAATAAATCAGCAAAAAATAAAAAACAAGCTGAATTGGTGCAATTATACAGTCGTTTTGAATTTTACACGAAAAAAATCAAGGATTTGACGAACGAAAAAGAACAGGCTTTAGCGATTTTGGCGGGTTATCAATTTCGTATGGAACAATACACTTCCGCAATGGGATTGCACTGGATGGATTTTACCGAAAAAAATGGCTTGTACACTTTTTCTGATTCAACTACATTTGATTTGTATACCCAAGATTTGACGTTCAAATCAGATACCATCAAAACACCTTTTACGATTCGCTTGATAGCTATTCCAAATGCACCTTTAGCAGACGATGTTGATGAAGTGATGCTACACATTAACGTAATCGACGCCAAAAGTGGCTATGACGCTCGTTTTCAATTGGATAAAACCGACTTGTTTGCATCGAATGAATGGAAGTTGGGTGAAAAACTGATTCAAGAAAAGGATAGCGTTGCTATTCGTCAGTTTTTCGAATCGCTTTTGGATAAAAAAATTCCGTTCAAGACAATTGTACGAGGAAATGGTGTTGGCGCGTGGAATAGAAATAAAACGATTCGATCGAATAACCGAAAAGAATGGGAAACCTACCCAATAAGTGCACTTGATTCGAGCATGGTGCGTCTGCGAACGACACAAATAAATTTGTTTATCAACCGTGGACTTTTTCTTGAAATAAACACCTTTACGGATCCAGTCAAAACAACAATCCAAAAAACAAGTGAGATAAGTCAACAACTTGCTGATTTTCAGTTAACAGACAATGATTATTTGAGTACTTTGCGCGCTGCAAGTGTCATCCAACAATTGAAAAGTGAATTAAACATACTTGCTGCAGCTTTTCTATCGCGTGAGGAAGCAAAAATTGTCATCGACAGAATGAACAAAACACTAGACGGAACGAGAGTTAGTTGCGGTCCTATTTCATTTAAATGGCAGGAATTGGTACGTTAATTTTCTTCTACTAATTCTGGTAATAAATTAACAAAGTACAATTGATCTGTTGCACGTGTCGTTGCTGTATACAACCAACGTAAAAACGAATTATCCAATTGAGTTGGTTCGATATAACCATGATCCACAAATACCACAGACCATTGACCTCCTTGCGATTTATGACAGGTTACGGCATATGCAAACTTGATTTGAAGCGCATTGAAATAGGGTGATTTCATGATTGCTTGATACCGTTTTTGTTTGTTTTTTTCGTGTTCAAAATCTTTTTCAATCTCAAAAAACAGATCTTTTAAAAACGCTCGTTTCAAATTTGGTTCTTCAATGGTTAACGTTTCCATAAAAGCGATCGTTTCGAAGCGATCCATTTCAGGATAATCAATCAAGGAAACTTCCAAACGAGCAAAGCGGACATTGTAAACTGTTTCGATGCGTTTTACACGGTGAATTTTCAACAATTCGCCATTCGCAATAAATCCGGCTTGACTTAATGGATCCAACCAATAATAATTGTTTTTGACAACCATTACCAAATCACCTCCGCACAATTCCTCTTCCATGTAAAGAATACTGTTTCGAATGTGTTGGTTGTACAAATTAGCGCGTTTATTGGAACGCGTGACAATCATCACCTCATCCGCTCCGAATTTGCTGTATGCACTGTCAATTTTCTCAATCAATTCATCACCGGGAACGGCTTGCGTATCTTGAAAACTATTCAAATCTATCGTTGGAAGAAATTCATTGACTTGAGCTTCTCTGATGTGTGTTGCATTTGCAAGAATTCCTGAATTTGCTTGCTGCCTCACCACTGAAGTTAATCCAACAACGGTAAAATCGATCATTACAAAATGATGCGAAAGGTATTCTGCACTCAAAGCAGGACTTTCACTTGTACCTACTGGAGGTAACTGTCCTTCATCTCCCAAAAAAATCAACTTGCAATTTTCACCTTGAAAAACATATTCAAATATATCCGCCAACAAATTGCGTGACACACCGCCATCTGCTTGCAAGGAATAGTCTCCAATCATTGACGCTTCATCAATAATAAAGACCGTGTCTTTGGATTTATTTGGTGCTAAATTCAAGCGAAAAGAACCACTTGCATCTGCTCCAGAGAAATAAATGCGTTTGTGAATGGTTGTTGCAAGTTTTTTCGATTTTAGCGCAAGTACTTTTGCTGCTCTACCTGTTGGCGCCATTAATACCGTTTTCTTTTTCAGAACAGCTAACGATTGTATGTAAGCTCCCAACAACGATGTCTTTCCAGTTCCTGCATAACCTTTCAAAATAAAGCACGTGTTTTTTTCAGATTGAACGGTAAAGTTTATCAATTCATTGATCGCTACAGCTTGTTCTGCATTTGGTTGGTGCGAAAATTGAACCGCAAACTGTTTTTTTAAGTCTTCAGAAAATGAATTGGAATCAGACATCCTTCAAATGTAGCCAAAATTGTGTTACTTCCTTTTTGAGAAAACACAAATTAACTAAAGAAAGTCTTACATTTGCAAGAAAGGAAAAGCTTGTGCAATTAATTTTTGAAATTACCTCTTCTCGAATTTCTGCCTTTCAATGGGATGGGTCTTCCCTTCAGACATTGGTTTCGTTACCATGTTTGAATAAAACAGATTTTGGATACAAAGAAACATTTTTGCAGTTAATCGCTGCAATCCCAACGCAGCAGGAATATACCAGTTTTTCGTGTTCGTATGCTGCAACAAATTTCACCTTAGTACCATCTCCACTTTTTGCAACAAATAAAGCAGATAAATTATTGCAATTCACACTAAGTGAGTCAATTCCAAAAGGTGAAACAGATTACAATCGTTTGTTGGAATGGAATGCAGTAGCTGTTTATCAACTTCCACTTTGGATTAAATCGGTATTAATTGTAAAATATCCCCGCATTGTTATTCAACACGAACTAACTCATGTTTTGCGTGGATTACAAGGAGGAGCAATCAGTAGCACAAAAATTGAAATCGTTTTACAGGAGGAGATTTTCTTGCTTGTCATCCGAAAAGGTGGAGCAATTGTTCATGCAACGGCGCACGTTTACCAAGCAATTGAAGATGTTTTGTACCAAACTCTTACCTGCATCCAAAAATTAGCAATTACAGAAAAAACGGTGCTCACCTTGAGTACGAGTCAAGAAGATATATTAGCAAAAGCAAATCAATTTGTGGCATTAGCATCCAAATTACCTCCATTCAACCTGGTAACTTTCGATATTAGTCCATACAAACACATTCAATACCAGACATTGTGCGTATAGTTAGAGGGATTTATAAAGCAAGAAGATTTAGTCCACCAAAAAGTTTTCCTTCTCGTCCTACAACCGATTATGCGAAAGAAGGCTTGTTCAATATGATTGAAAACAGAATGGATTTGCTGAACTTGAGCATTCTTGATTTGTGTGCTGGAACTGGAAATATTTCAATGGAATTTTTATCCCGTGAAGCTGGAACAGTAACTTCTGTTGATCGCCATCCAGTTTGCATCAAATACATGTACAAACTTTGGAAAGAGTTAGCGATTGGTGACGAATGGCAGATTGCTAAAAATGATGTGCTTCAGTTTGTCGAAAAAACGAAAGCGACATACGACTTAATTTTCTCCGATCCGCCATATGACGCGACATTTCATGAAGCATTGGTGTTAAAAGTCCATGAATTTCAACTGTTAAATCCTGGAGGATGGATGATTATTGAACATGGGAAACAAACAAATTTGAGTCATCTCCCCCACTTTTATGACGTTCGAAATTTTGGAAATGTTTATTTTAGTTTTTTTCAATTAACAGCATCATGAGAACTTGTGCATGTTTTCCCGGTTCATTTGACCCATTTACAAAAGGTCACGAAGATATTGTTCAACGTGCACTAACGTTGTTCGATGAAGTCATTATTGCCATTGGTGAAAACACTTCAAAACAATCATATTTCGATAAACAGAAACGCTTGGAACATATTACTTCGTTGTTTCAAGATGAAAAAAGAGTATCCATTACTTTTTTTCAAGGATTAACGGTCGACTTTTGCGCTAAAAACAACTGCACACATATAGTTCGTGGATTGCGTGATACAAAAGACTTCAACTACGAACAACCCATCGCACTCTTGAATCGTGATTTAGCGGCTATTGAAACAGTGTTTTTATTACCTAACCCTCAATTTTTAGCGATTAATTCAACCATCATCAGAGAAATCGTTAAATCGGGTGGTAAAATCGAACAATTTGTAACAAATGCCGATTTGCTCGTTTAAGTTATATGTTGAAAGCAGCTATTTTTTTCATTTTACTCATCAATTCTTGTGTCTTTTTCGCACAAGATGTTACAACTATAAAAGGCTTTGCTCCGGCATATGTCGGCAAACAAGTGGACGTTTTACAGGTATCTGATTTCTTGTCTTTGAAAACAGAACGCATTGCAAGTGCAATGGTCCATGCAGACAGTTCATTTACTGTTTCCTTTTTTTTGACTGCAACGCAACAGCTCACAATCACAAGTAACAACAACAAAGGAATTATTTTAGCTAGTCCAGGTAAAACGTATGAAATCTATTTACCTGCTAAAAATCCTTACGAACCATATCGACCTGCTGGCAACTTTGTTGAAATTGCTTTTCAAAATTTATCTGAAAAGGACATCAATTACAAAGTGCTCGAAATGGATAGTTGGGCAGATGATTTTGTTGCACAGTATTATACTAAGAAAAACATTGAATCACCAAAGTTTGCGTTGCATTTAGATACGTTTAAACGCGACGTTGAAAAATATTATATTGAAGATACAGTTGATGCTTTTTTCAACTATCACCGAAAATTCACGATCGCTCGTTTGGACAATTTAACGTTTCTGGGAAATAGAAATCGCTTTGAAAAATATGATTTCTACATCAAAAACATTCCGATGAACTATAATTCCGTAGCATATATGGAATACATCAATGTTTTTTATGCCCAATTTATGCAACACATTGATAGTAAATTGAATGATAAGATTTATCAAGGTATTGTTCAAGCTAGCCCAACAATTATCAATCGAGCGATGGCAGGTGAATACACTATGAAAAACAACATAAAACTGCGTGAATATGTCATGATTAAACTGTTGAGTGAGGTGTATTATCAAAAAGATTATCCACAAACAACCATTTTAACAATACTTGATAGCGTCGCTCGTTTTGGTGGATTCAAAGAAAATAGAACCATTGCAAAAAATATATACGATCGTTTAACCGAATTGGGTATTGGTGGTCGAGCTCCCGATTTTTTAATTGTAGACAACCAAAAAGTCATCGACTTAAAACGGTTTGAAGGCAAACACTTGTACTTGTTCTTTGTTGATCCAACAAGCTCGGAGCAGCTCAAACAACTGTCATTATTAGTACCATTGTACAATAAATACTACAATGCAGTTAATTTTTTAATGATTATCAAAAATGATGGAGCATTAAATGAACAGGTCTTGTCTCAATTTAAAAATGATTATCCGTGGGAAAGTACTGCTTTAGCTTCCACACATTCCATTTTTTCTTCGTATCAAATTGCAGTTACACCAAGTTATTTCCTAATTGATGCTACAGGTTACCTCGTAGCTGCACCTGCCTTGGGTCCCTTACCTAATGGTCAGTACGAAACAATTGATAAGACATTTTTCGCGCTTCAAAAAGCAATCGACAGTAATAACGATAGATAAATCCAGCGGAACATTTCAGCTTTCAAAAAACGAATGTATCTTTGTTCAAAAAACGAAGCATGCGTTATAATTTAAGTGAAATTACTGCTATCATCCGCGACAGAAGATCGATTTATCCGGAACAATTTAGCAAACGTAAAATACACCGCGAACAAATTGAATTGTTATTAAACAATGCTATTTGGGCACCTTCTCATGGATTAACGCAACCGTGGCGCTTTGTTGTGTTGCAAGACAACGCTTTGTTACAATTAAGCGAAGTGCTTGGTAATGCTTACTTGACTGAAACGCCAAAAGAACTTCAAAACGATAAAAAACTCATCAAATTAATCAATCGTCCCAAATTGGCAACAGCTGTCATTGCATTGATCATTGATCGTGAAAAAGACACGAAAATCAGTGAAGCTGACGATTTTGCTGCTGTTGCTTGTGCCGTACAAAACATGCACCTAACAGCTACTGCACAAGGAATTGGTGGGTTTTGGTCATCAACAAACATGGTAAAAACACAACAGTTTCGGGAATTTATTTCGTTAACGGAGCAACAAGTATGTATTGGTTTGTTTTATTTAGGTTATCCAGAAATTGAATGGCCCAAAGGACAACGAAAACCAATTGAATATGTTACGACATGGAAATCGGAATAACCAACCAAAAAGTGGTTTAAAACGTTCTACTTTTAAAACAATTTCTATGATTAAAACGCTCGTTCTATGTTGCTTCTGTTGTGTTGCTTTTTTGACCAAAGCACAACAAAAAATAACAACATCAAAATACCCAACTTATTTTGGAATTTGTGCCTCACCTGTTATTCCAAACGATTTTATTGGTGCGAAAAACACTTATTTTGAAGATTCGACCGGCGCGATGCAAACTACATTTACAAACAAAATGGGGTACACATTTGGTGGAATCATTCGTATTGGGATAACGAAAAACATTGCACTAGAAACTGGTTTGTATCAGGTAAGACGCGTTTACAACGCACAAGTTAACATACCTGATTCAGGAATTTATAAAAGTCAAGAACTTGCATTTGTCAACTACGATGTCCCTATCAATGGAATGATACACGTTCAAATGAACAAACAATGGTTCATGAATGCGAATTTGGGGATTTCAATCAACCACTACCCCTCAGATGTTCGGGACTCAATTATTCCAGGACCAGGAAAAAGTATATTAGTTGAAGGAAGAAGAACCAATCGCACCTATTTTTCTACGAATGCGGGTATTGGTTTTGAATACCGAACAAATAAGGTAGGCATTTTTTATTTTGGAGCAGGAGCAAAAGTTCCTTTCCGCCCAACTTTATTTGGTGTTAGTATTTTGAAACAGTCAGGAACTGGCAATAAAATGGTTGCATACAAACCAATCACTGCTGGATATTTCACATTCGATTTGCGGTATTATTTACCCACTCAAAAGAAAAGAAACATAACTTTCCCTAAAGGACCTGTTGAATAATGGAATTACCAAAGAGAGCACAAGAATTGATTGATCAATTAGATTTACTTCCACATCCTGAAGGAGGTTTTTATCGTGAAACATATCGGTCTGAAACAACATTGAACGGAACAGATAGACAACTAATGACAAGTATTTATTTTTTACTTACAGGTCAAAACTTTTCGCGCTTTCACCGTATCACATCGGATGAAACGTGGTATTTTCACGAAGGAAACACGTTGTTGGTTCATACAATCGAGGGTGATACACATACTGCACATCACTTGGGATTAGCAAATGAAGCTGGTAATCAACCTTTTTTAATCGTAAAAGGCGGAACCATTTTTGGATCAGAAGTAAAAGATCGTGAAGGCTATGCTTTGGTTTCTTGTGCCGTTGCACCTGGTTTTGATTTTGCTGATTTTGAACTGTTTACTGCATCCGATTTATTGCCTCGCTTTCCGCAACATCAGGAAATTATCCTAAAAATGACATAAACTTGAAAAAAAGCAAGTTTTTATTATTGGGTTTGTTGACATTAATGATGGCTCCATTGGGTTGGGGCTTATCAGGATTTCCCAATCTATCAACATTTTTGCAACTTGATAATTTCACTTCTGCTTGGTCGTTAATTGGACTTGAATTTGGATTTGTCGTTGGGTTTATCATGATTTTATTGACGAATATTGGTTCCGAAAGTGCTTCAATTTCAGCTCAAATCACTATTATTCAATCGTTGCAACTTTCCGTAGTAGAACTTCTTTTTTTATCCATTTGCGCTGGATTTGGAGAGGAAATATTATTTCGATTATTTGTTCAAGAATGGCTTCATCCACTTTTAGCAGCTGTTTTCTTTGTGACAATTCATGGATATATTAATCCAAAAGACTGGTCAACAACAAAATACGGATTAATGGTCTTACTGTTTATCATTGCTATTAGTTATGCATTAAAACCGCTCGGAATTTGGTTTTGCATTTCCGCACACATTTCTTACGATTTTGTTTTGTTTTATTATTGGAGTAAAATAGCACGTTATTAGTAAATTTTGGCACTAATTTTGAAATAACAACAGCAACTATTTTGTACATTTAGTGTCTCATCAATAATAACAACAAAAAATAAACAATCATGATAAAAACAATTTTAATTACAGGAGCTTTTTTGGTAAGTGTCAGCTTAACAGCTCAAACATCATCTGGAAAAGCTATAAATGGCGTACCAAAAGGTAAAATTGAAACAAAAAAACAAAAATCAGAAGATGCTCCTTCAGCTGCAGATAGAGCAACACGCTTAACAGCAAAAATGACCAAACAACTTGATTTAACGACTGAACAAGCTGGATTTATCAGTGATATTAATCTTGGGATTGCAGCAAAAAATGAAGCGGTTCGCAATGATCAATCGTTGAGTGCTGAGCAGAAAAAACAACTGATTGAGGCAAATAATACCGCGCGCATCGAGATGTGTAAAGCACATTTAACACCAGATCAAATCACTAAATTCGATCAATTACAAAAAGAACATGCTGCGAAAGTTGCTCAAAAGAAAGCTGAGAACAAATCGACTGAAGAAGAATTATAATCCAGAATAAGCCTAATTAAAAATCCCCAGCTACTGATGTTACTGGGGATTTTTGTATTTAGTCCTTTAATTTTTTAGCAAATACTTTTCGAAACTTCTCCACTTTGGGTCGGACAATCGCTTGGCAATAAGCATTCCCTGGATTTAGTTCGTAATAATTTACGTGGTAATCCTCGGCTGGATAAAAATTAATCAACGGACTGATTTCAGTAACGATGGGTAAATCCCATACTTTTTCTTCCGTCAAACGTGCTTTATATTGTTCTGCAAGCTTGCGTTGCTCGTCGTTGTGGTAAAAAATTACCGAACGATAATGCGTTCCGATATCATTCCCTTGACGGTTCAATTGTGTTGGATCATGCACAAACCAGTATAATTCAAGTAATTCCTCGTACGAAATAACAGTTTCATCGTAAACAACACGAGCCACTTCCGCATGGCCGGTTGTTCCGGTACAAACTTGATGGTATGTTGGATTTTCAAGCGTTCCACCAGAAAAACCGGGTACGACACTAACAATTCCCGTTACAGCTTTAAAACAAGCCTCGATGCACCAAAAACAACCTGCACCAAAAGTAGCTTCCATCATAATATCTCTTTTTATAAAGTTAAACAGAAATCTGTCATTATTGTTTGCATTAATCAAATAAACGTGATTAAAACCTTACTTTTGCAGCACTTTGAAAAATTACAGCCGCAACTTTTGGTTTATTTGTCTCTCAATGTTCTTTTTCATATTGAGCTTCAATTGTATCATTCCTGAAATGAATGCAATTATCACCCAATTAAAGGGTGCATCGCACAAGGGTTGGATTATTGGCTTATTTACAATTTCAGCAGGTCTATCACGTCCTTTTTCAGGAAAATTAGCGGACAACATCGGACGAAAAAAGGTGTTGCTCTTTGGTGTCGTCGTGAGTTTCATTGCTAGTATATCTTACATGTTCAGCTTTTCTGTACTGACTTTGTTGATTATTCGCTTCATTCATGGTTTTGCTACTGGTTTCTTTCCAACTGGCGCAACCGCACTGATTACAGATATTTTACCGAAAGCAAAACGCGGAACAGGTATGGGCATTTGGGGTACGTTTATTTCACTCGGTATTGGTGTTGGTCAAGGACTGAGCACATTTATCGTTCACCATTTAGGCTTGAATGGCTTGTTTGTTTTTTCAGCATTGATGGTCGTTGTAGCGCAACTTTTTGTTGTGCAATCAAAAGAAACACTCAAACAACCACAATCGTTTTCAATGAAATTGTTGCAGGTAAAACGTGATGAAATTATTGAGCCATCTGTAATTCCTGTTGCTGTAGTCATGTTTTTATCCGCCATTTGCAGTGGTATTATTTTTGTGCTCACTCCTGACATATCGACCTACCTTCACATTGAAAACAAGGGCTCATTTTTTGTGTTTTACGTAATAGCGACGATTATCATACGATTGACCGCTGGCAAACTTTCTGATCGAATAGGAAGAAGGCAAGTGTTGTTAATCGGAATGAGTTTATTAGCATTTTCAATGTATCTCATTGGATCTGCACAATCGGCTACAACTTACACAATCGCATCAATAATTTTTGGAATTGCAACAGGTATCTCGTCCCCTACTATTTTTGCTTGGACTGCAGATTTATCACCTGAAGCACGAAGAGGAATTGGTGCCGGAACAATGTTTATTGCTTTAGAATTTGGGATTTTCTCAGGAGCATTGATTACCAACTATTTATACGACAATACCTTTGCAACAATTTTCACTGTTTTTTCTGTAGGAATTGGTGCGGCATTGATTACTATCGTTTATTTGATTTGGCATTTACTAAAACACCCGCATCATCAACGAAAATTTGATGCATCAACCACGCCATAATCCAAGCGTTTTGCTTTCAAATAACGCGGAACGTAATATTGACTTCCATTAAATGTATCAATAACTACTCCTCGAGAAGTAGATGAGTGGATAAATTTAATAACGCCATTGTTTACTTCAACGACCATAGCAACGTGACCAACAGTGGTTGAATTGACGCTTCGTCCTTTAAAAAACATCAAATCGCCGGGTTGTAATTCGGATAATTTTACTGTTTTTCCAAATTCAGCAATACCTGGAGAAGAACGTGATAATTGAAAACCAAAATTCCCCATGACGTAATTAATAAAACCTGAACAATCAAAACCAGAAGGTGTAGAACCTGCGTATTGATAGGGAGTTCCTAAAAATTTCTTAGAAAATTTGATGATTTCATCGACATACTCGTTGATGGTATCGTTACCAGAAGCTTTTGGTAAGGTGTTTAAAGTCGGTATTTTATTCACCAAACTATCGGGTGTGTTTTGTGCCCAACTGTAACTAGGCAAAAGAACAACTGTTATTCCCAAAAAGATTGCAATAAAAAACACCTTTGATTTCACGTTTGCAAAATTATGATTATTTTCACAAATTCAAAACATTCATTTTGAGCAAATTAGAAGGAATTAAATTAACGAAACTGTATTATTCAATAGGTGAAGTCGCATCAATTTTTGATGTAAACACTTCATTAATAAGGTTCTGGGAAAAAGAATTCACTCAAATACAGCCGAAAAAGAACAAAAAAGGAGAGCGCCTTTTCACTGTAAAAGACATCGAACTTTTTAACAAGATTTACCAACTCGTAAAAGGAGAAGGTTATACGTTGGATGGAGCTAAAAAAGCATTAAAATCGAAAACTGTTGTTGTGAAAACCGTTAAAAACACAACGGATCACACGGAGCTCATTGAAAAATTAGAAAAAATCAAAGCGCAATTACTTCAATTGAAATAAGCTCATTGCTTATACATTGCTATTAGGTAGTCCAAACTTTCAATTATTTCTTCATCAGCTATTACGTGATCAAATGAAGCTGCACCGATTTTATTGAGCAGCACACATTTAATTCCAGCACTATCATTTTTCTTGTCGTTTTGGATAATCTTTAATATCGCTTCTTTATCAGCTATTTCAATTCCTTCGAAACGATTCTTTAATTGCTCAATAACCTGATTCAAAGCAACTTCTGATAAAAAGCCTTTTTTCATCGATAGATAACTTTCAGCAATCATTCCTAAAGCTACCCCATGACCGTGCGCAATTGGCGTTTCGTTTTCCAAACAAAACCCTTCAATTCCGTGACCAATGGTGTGACCAAAATTTAATAATTTTCGTTCACCTTTTTCCATAGGATCGCGGGCAACGATATCCGATTTTATTGTTACAGCCTGCGCGATATATTTCTCCCAATCTTTGGAACCAATTAACTCTTCAAAACTTATTTTAGTGAGTTCATCCCAAAGTTTTTCATCAGAAATCAATGCGTGTTTCAATAGTTCAGCAAAACCATTTTTCCATTCATCTTGCGGTAACGAAGCTAAAAAGCGTGGATCGATAAAAACCGCAGTTGGTTGTTTGAAAACACCTAATTGATTCTTATAGGGCCCTAAATCAACGCCAGTTTTCCCACCAATTGCTGCATCCACCATTCCTAACAAACTAGTTGGGATATTGATAAAATCGACACCTCGCTTGAAAACAGCAGCAATAAAGCCTCCCATATCTGTAACTACTCCACCTCCAAGATTGATAATCAAATCGGAACGAGAAATCTGATATTCTGAAAGCGCTTCCCAAACTTGAAAGCAGACTTCCATCACTTTATTTTCTTCTCCAGCAGGCAATAACATCACTTCTGCTTCTTCTAAACCGGAAAATGCGGTAATTAGGAACTCCAAACAATGATCGTGCGTGTTTTCGTCAACCAAAATAACTTTGCGTGAATGCGCGTATTTCCCTGTTAATAGATCAGAAAAAGTACTTTTTTCAAGCTGTCCAATTTCGATGTGCGTACCGTCTAAATGAAGTGTTTTCAATGAAAAAAAATTAGTTTAAAAGAATTTGACCCTTTTGATGGACAAAAATAGCGGAAACAGTTTAATTTTGCAGTATGATTTCATTTAACAATACAGAAATTGCATTCAAACACAAAAGTAATCGTGATTTAAAACGCGCTAACTTTTTATTCAGTGTTATTGCACGTCCAACCTTGGTGAAAATTGGTAAAAATGTTACCAATACAAGTTTAGCGTTAGGACTTCCAATCAAAGGGTTAATCCGAGCTACGATTTTCAAACAGTTTTGTGGTGGCGAAACAATAGAGGAATGTACTTCGACCATAACAACAATGTGGCAAAGCCGTGTTGGAACAATCCTTGATTATTCGGTAGAGGGAAAAGTGTCTGCAGAAGATTTTGAAGCAACGACAAATGAAATCATTGCTACAATTACAAAAGCTACAGGTAACGAAGCAATTCCTTTCGCTGTGTTTAAAATAACAGGAATTGCGCGCTTTGGTTTATTAGAAGCGACAAATAATGGTGAGAGCGCATTAACACCTGAGCTGCAAGCTGAATACGAAGAAACACTTGCACGCATAGATCGCATTTGTAAAGCTGGATTTGATGCATCAGTTCCTGTATTTATCGATGCAGAAGAAACATGGATTCAAGATGTCATCGACCGTATTTCACATGAAATGATGTTGAAATACAACAAAGAAAAAGCGATTATTTTCAATACGCTTCAAATTTACAGACACGATCGTTTTGATTTTCTGCAAAAAAGTGTGCAATGGGCGAAAGAAAATGGCATCAAATACGGTGTGAAATTAGTCCGTGGAGCATACATGGAAAAAGAACGCCAACGTGCTATTGATAACAACTACCCATCACCTATTCAAAAAGACAAGGAAAGTTGTGATTTGGATTATAATCGTTGTTTGGACTATTTAACAGATGAAATTGAGCATATTTCATTGTGTGCAGGTACACATAATGAAGCATCATCGTTGTATTTGACAACTTTATTGGAGCAAAAAAATATTCAACCAAATGATCAACGCATTTATTTTGCTCAGTTATTAGGGATGAGTGATCACATTTCATACAACTTAGCGCATGCTGGGTTCAATGTTGCAAAATATGTTCCTTATGGACCAATAAAAGAGGTTATGCCATACTTGTTGCGTCGTGCGGATGAAAACACATCAGTAAAAGGACAAACAGGTAGGGAATTGAACTTGATTTTAACAGAACAAAAAAGAAGAACTAACTCACAATAAAAAAAGCCCATACGGGCTTTTTTGTTTTTATCTTAATAAGTTGATGCTTCCATCAAAACGATATCGTTTATCTGTTGTAATATCTTTTGTTTCTAATGTCCAAGAGTAAACCCCTTGTGGACAAATTTCACCTTTGTATGAACCATCCCATGGAATTGAAGGATCATTATTTTCCCAAATAATTTCACCCCATCTATTGTAAATCTTCAAGTTAAACTGCATAACATCAGCTCCTTGAATGTACAACAACCATTGTGGGTTACGTTCATCATCATCTGGAGTAAATGTATTCGGTGCAAACACAATCACTTCACTTACAACTTGAGCAATTTTTGTGATTGAATCAACACAACCATCATTGTTTGTTACATATAGTGTGACGTTATAATTTCCTGCTACACCTTGTTCAAATTGTACAGATAAGTCTTCGTTTGCTGATTGAGCTGGATCGCCATCATTTATCATCCAATTAAATGCAACAACATCATTGGAACTGCTATTGTATAAATTAACTTTTCCATCAAACATACCAACAGGATTAGGGTTGATATTGAAATCCGCCTCAGGTTTATCAAACACCTCAATCATCGCTGTATACGTAGTATCATATACACATCCTAAATTAGACGTAGAAGTAATCGTTACATTATAAACTCCAGGAGATTGGTATTCATTAAAAAATGAGTTTGTTCCTGGTGAAACAGTTGTGTTTCCATCACCAAAATTAATTTGACTAGTAACAATTGTAGCACCTGTTGATGTATTCGTAAATGTTACAGGAACTGGGAAACAACCTTCAGGGTTATCTGGAACGATTGAAATGTTAATTGGAGCTGGAACTGTAATCGTCATACAAACAGTATCAGGTAATGAACCACATGCTTCAGAAAGCACCACACAATAAGTAGTTGTCACATCAGGTGAAACGTTCAGATTTGCACCAGTTCCAACAATAGCATTGTTTGCAACCCAAGTAAACACATAAGGCGAAGAACCTCCAGTAGCAGCTGCCATAATTTGAGTGTTAGCTTCTGGACATGCTGTTAAACTTGGTGTTATCGTTGTTATTTGAAGCGGTTGCGGTTGGTTAATTTGGAAGTTAGCAAATGCACCACAACCATTTAACCCTGCTACAACTATCACATGTGGACCAGCGGCTAAATTAGAGATAGTAAATGGTGAAGTTGTTATTGGCGTTGGCGCTCCTCCATCAAGAGAATATACATTCCCGTTAGTTACCGTTATTTGAGCTGAACCATTTGCAAAACCATAACAATTAGCATTTGTAGGATTTACAGTTACTGTTGTCACGATTTCAGTCACCACAACTTCAGCTGTACTTACACAACCGCTTGTATCAACGGAATAAGTATAAATCCCTGGATTCATTGTAATTGGATCGTAAGGCATTGTGACAATAGCTCCATTAGCATCTGTCCATTCTCCATTTGGTGTTGCATTTGGTCCTAATAATGGGAATAGATCAGTAGGAGATCCTTGAGAACAAATTGTTAACGTACTATCATTTCCTGGATTCAAATAAGGAACAACCGAATAATTCAAACTATCCGTTGTTACGCATAATGGGTGTCCTGCCGGATAAATAGATAAATACATGACTCCAACTGTATCGAACAAACCTATTGGATTTGGTATGCTGTTATTATTTAAAATAGCAGCAGGAGACCAGTCAAAAACTATTCCACCAAAGCAATTGGAAGTAAATGTTTGAATCGCAGCCGATGGAGAAACAAAGTTACCACCATCTGAAAAGATAACAGCTCCGTTTGGATCGATAATTTCATAACCACACTCCGACACAAAAAATCCGATACTATCAAATTGAAAAGTAACCAATGTACCATGCGGTATAGATATAGTGTATTCAGAAGAATCACCGAATGGAACTGTATAAGAAGTTGTTACACCATTTATAGTTACTAGTAAGTTATTACCATTCCAACCATCACCAAATGAATCAAATAAACTAAAGGTATAATCACAATTCAAACTTCCACCTGAAACAGAACCATTCAATTGAACAGAATCGCCCATACATGCAATGATATCTGGACCAGCATCTGGTATTTGATTTGGATTGACAGTTAATGTAAATGAAGAATCGTTTGTACAACCAAAGTTGTCAATCAAATTGTAGGTATACGTATACGTTCCTGGAGCAGTTGGATTAATTGACAATGTATCTCCATCTGAAGAAATTGTTGCAAATATTGCTGGAGTAGACCAAAAAGATGAATCGCTCCCTAATCCGATTTGTGGTTCAAATGTTGGAACTGGTGGGTACAAACTAGGGTTTAAATTAATATCAAAAGCAAACAATGTACCATCATCAGCAGCCCAATTATCTATTACAGTCAATGTCCAAATTCCATTTAATGGACAACCAAATAAATTGCTAAAAGGTTGAACTGGCGCATATGAACCAGCAGGGATAGTAGCTCCAAATCCATTGTTTGCAGCCCAAGTTACCCACGTATCGGTTGCTGAAGGTGTGAAACAATAAGTAAAAGGTGTTCCTTGAGTAGTCGGGTCACTACAATCAACATTATCAGCTGGATTTGGGATACCGATTTGTGTTCCTCCTCCACCTTGTTGATGGAAAATTTGTGATTGACCATTTGGACATTCAACCAACAACACCAAATCCCCCATAAAAGAGTGTTCTAAATCAATACAAAAACTCACAATATCACTGAGTTGTGTTATAGTTGCTCCGGGTTGAAAACCAGTTTGAAGTATTTGGATATCCTGAGAAACACCCAATAATGTATCGGGTAAACAACCATCATCGATTGTTTGAATTCCATCAAAACCATTCCATTCAACTTCACTAAACTCTGGATTTGGAGTTCCTTGCATACTTTCTCCAAGACAAAGCGTTGTATCATTAGGAAAACCTATGAAATTTGGTTTTGTAGCAACATAAACTTGTAAATCGATCAAATTGGTATTTCCACAACCATTGTTATCTGTTACAAACAATTGGACTAAATAATATCCAGGTGTATCGTATGCATGTGAAACTGTTTGTCCTGTTGCACCTGTACCATCCATGAAATCCCAGTAATAATTTGCTAACGTAAAACCAGTTGCAGCTGTTGAAAGATTATTCGCAAAATTGACAACTTCGCCAACACAAACACGTGTACTATCAGCAGTTTCTCCACCAACAATAACACCATTTGCAGTAGGTGTTGCACACGGAGTTGTACAAGTTGCAGAGGCTGAAAACATTCCTGTTCCGATAGTATTGGAACGAAAACGTAAAGTAATACAACCCGTTGTGTTAAAAGGTGTTGCGCTAATAACAACTCCTTGCAATTGTGTTCCTGAATATGTCCCTAATGTTGGAGCAGCTGTAGAATTCCCATCATAAACATCCATGTAATCTACATTTGTAACATTTGGCAAGGGATTATCGTCTGTTGTACTTAATTGAAATAAGTTAAAAACAATTGAAATGATATTTCCTGTAGTTCCTGGACAGATTGTTATTGTTGTGTTTTCACTATTGGAATAACCAGGGCCACCTTGTCCACCTGAATCTATAATAAAACCATTACACGTATTAAATGTTTGATTATTAGAAGCTGGAGAAAATGGAATAGTTGTCTGTCCAAACAAGAAACTCCCAAATAAGAAAGATGAAATAAATAAAATTGCTTTCATGTTATTTAGTATTTGATGGGTGTTGGATGAACAATTTTGTAATCTCAACAATTGGCAACAAAACTAGCACTTGATTTTTAGCTAATTGAAAGTATTGTTGTTCTTTTGATCTTAGCGTAACTCCCATAGAAAAATAATTAAAATTGGGTGTGCCAATATTTTGAATTTGTTGCAAACGTTCTGCTTCGTTAGGAACTGATTGAATCAATTTTCGTTCTTCTTTCGATAGCGCTTTATTGGAAGTAATGTAATATCCAAAATCAAGTTCAAACAGCATATAATTGTATGCATTTGTATTGTATTTAAACGCAGACTGAGCTAACTCACCTTTGTTTTTCATTAAACGTGCATCAATTTCTTGACCATTTGATGATAGTGCTATAAAAGCACTAATTATCGAGGTTAATAATAATCTATAAATCATATCAAAATGTTTATAATAGTAGTCAATACGCTGAAAAGGAATTCCATTTTCAGCGTATTTATTTTTATTTCATTATCGTTACATGACCGTAAATAATCTTACGCTCATCTGTTTTTGCTTTTTTAAATTCAATAGTCCAATTGTAAATTCCTTCACGAACTAATTTTCCGTGATATGTTCCGTCCCATCCTGCTGTGTGTGAATTAGATTCGAAAATCACTTCACCCCAACGGTTATAAATTTTCATGTTAAAATCATATGGATCAAAACCTGAAGTGAATATTGGCTGGAAAGTAGGATTAAACTCATCTTCATCTGGCGTAAATGCATTTGGAACGAAGTATAAATTCCCTTCTGTCATCAATACATTTTTCGTGATACTATCCTTACAACCTTTGTCGGAAATTGCCATTAACTGAACAACATAATTTTGAACAGGTGACGTTGGGAATGTATGCTCCGGATTAAATTCAGTTGAAACTGCTGAACCATCTTGGAAATCCCATTCATAAGTAACTGCACCTAACGATGTATTACTCATTGTAGTAACAGGATCTATTTCACTTAGAATTCCTGGATTTGGTGTGAAACTTGCTACTGGATTCGGATAAACACAAATATAATCGATGATAGTTGTATCCCACTGACAACCTAATGCAGACTTTAATGTTAACGAAACATCGTAACAACCTGCTGCTTGATAGGTGTTTGCAACATTCGTTGCCAAACTGCTACTATTTCCATCACCAAGATTCCAAGTTGATTGAACATACGGTGTTCCTGTTGAAGTATTTGTAAACAAAACATCTAACGGTACACATCCTTCAATTACATCAGATGTAAACGAAGGATTGATTCTAGGTTCTATCGTAACAGTTCGTTGATCAGTCCCTGTACATCCTTCAGCTGTTGTACCAACAACGGTATAGGTAAGTGTTGCAGTAGGAATAAAGGCTACACCATTTGTTACATTATTATCCCAAACATAATTTGAAGCACCTGAACCACTTAATGTCATTGATTCACCAATACAAATGATTGTGTCATTTCCTGCTTGAACAATTGGAGCCGCATTTACAATCAACACCAAGCTATCTGTCGATTGACAATTATTTGCTCCGAAACCAGTTACGTAATAAGTTGTTGTACCAACTGTTGGCGTAAATTGTACACTATCAATTACACCATTTGACCAAGAATAGGTATCTGCACCACTTGCACTAAATAACACATCAGTACCATCACATACTTCTTGATCAACACCTGCATCAACAATTGGAACTGCATACATGGTAATTTGCATTGTGTCATCGTCAAAACAACCGTAAACATCTGTACCTACAACTATATAATCACCTGAAATTGAAGGTATAAAGTTAACACTATCTATAACGTTGTTATTCCACGTATATGTTAATGCACCTTGTCCATGAAGTAACATAGGGACACCTGCACAAATATCAATATCTGGACCTGCATCTACAACTGGTTTGTCATGAATTGTGTGTGGTTTCGTTAAATTTGCTGAACATCCTAATGAATTTGTTGCGAAAAGAATAATGTTGTAAGTTCCCAAATTTGGATATAGATAATGTGCATTTGTATCTGCAATCATTGGTTGTCCATTACTTAAAAACCAAGTGTATGTAGGCGAAAGTGTGTCAAATGATTGATTAATAAAATAAGATGTGTCACCAAAACACACATCAGTTGCAGAAAAATCAAGTATAGGTTGAGGCTTCACATAGACTGTTTGAAAAACTGTGTCTTTACAGTTGTCGTTTGAAGTTAATATCAAACGAACCAGATGATTCCCAGGTGTAGTAAACGTGTAATTAGGGTTTGTTTGAACAGAAAATCCACCATTCCCAAAACTCCAATTTCTTCCTGTTATTGTATTTCCTACATTCACACTAGAAGTATCTGTAAAATGAGTTGGCGTATTTACACAAACCGTATCTGCAATAAAACCTGATTGAAACTCTGTAGGGTATACTTGTGTAGAAATAGTAACTTGACAGTTGTTTAAGTTACTAAACGTTGTCATTGTACAGGTAACAGTTTGACCATAAACAGGATTTGTAATATTATACGATTGATTGGTCGAATTATTTTGCCATAAATAATTTTGAAATCCCGTAGGAGCAGAAACAACTACGTTATTTGCACCTAAACAATAGTTTACATTTAAGGTTAATGGATAACATTGTGCCGATACATATGCATAACCAAAATGTCCCGATAAACTACAATCCTTTGTAGTGTATTCAACTTGAATAGTTTGACCAATATATGGTTGTAAGTTTAATGCAACTGTTTTCCAAGGCATCCAAGTAACTGTACCTGTTGTTTGAAAGCCCTGTCCTGGCTGACCGCCATATACATCGTATTGGGAACATGGGTTATTAATTACAGTGCCATTAGCCAATAAAAGCCGTACTTCAAATTTGGGCTGTTCAGAGGGGTCATGCCCTGATGGATTTTCCAATACAGCTGCAAACTTATATATTAACAATGCATTATTAGGATTTACATTTAATGTATATCTAATAACTTCTGCTTGCGCACCAGTTGAATTATTTCCCAAACGACAAGAATAAGTAGATCCTGGTGGCAACATTGGTAAGCCTCCACCTGTATTTGGATCAGTTCCAGCTGTACTGATAATAGTATGCCTTCCAGGCACAATACCAGGTGTTTGTGTGGGATTTGCAAAAGTCCCAGTCGTTCCTGTCCAATTGGTGAAATTATTCATTGAAAAATTAGCATTTGGACAACCTTGACCAAACGAGTTAATTGACAATGTTACGACACTAAGTGTAGTAAATAGTATTTTAATGGTGTGAAAACGCATAATAAACTAGTAATCTAATTAGTATCAAAAATACGAATAGATTTTTAAATGGTTGCCTTAAAATTAACTGATGTTAATAAATGTGAATAATTTATTCAATTATTTTGAATTTCAAGGTGTTAACCCAACCAATTTTGGTGCGTTTTGAGATATTCTAAAGTTTTGTTTTCTAACGAATCTGGTGCTATTTCCAAATTGTATTCCCAGTTAGCTAGTGGTGGCAGACTCATTAAAATCGACTCAGTTCTTCCTCCTGACAACAAGCCGAATTTCGTGCCACGGTCATTGACCAAGTTAAATTCGACGTAACGCCCTCTGCGTAAATTACGCCAAGCTATTTGATCAGAAGATACCGCTTTATTCCTGCCAAACTGTGCTTGTTCTTCGTAAATAAAAGGGAAATTCCGCCCCAAATCAAGAGCGAAATTCAATAATTCTTGTTTCGAAACACCAACCGATTCATCCAAATGATCATAAAATATACCGCCAATCCCTCTAGTCTCCTGACGGTGTGGAATATAAAAATAGTCATCGGCCCAATTTTTAAATTTTTTATAAAAATCGGAATTGTATTGATCACAGATCGCTTTTAATCGTTGATGAAAAACAACTGCGTTTTCAGGAATAACATAATGTGGCGTTAAATCTATACCTCCACCAAACCAATAGACACCTGAATCCAATTCAAAATAGCGGACATTCATGTGAATGATTGGAACATGTGGATTATTTGGATGCAAAACGATGGAAACACCAGTGGCAAAGAATTCCTTGCCTTCTAAGCCAAGCTGTTTGCGCATCACATCTGAAACTGGTCCGAAAACTTCGGAATATGCAACGCCTCCTTTTTCAATCAGCGCTCCGTTTTTGATGGTGTTTGTATATCCACCTCCTCCTTCAGGCCGCGTCCATTGATCTTCTTTGAATGAAGACAAACCATCAACGCGTTCAAGATCGTTGCAAATAAATAATTGCAGCGCACGCATTTCTTTACTAATCAGTTCTTTATTCATTGAATGATCCAACTCTATTAATTTGATAATTCTCGTGTTTTATCACAAAACATTTTGAATTTTCAAAACCAGAACCTTCTACAAACGATTTCATTTTAAAGTCATTTGCAACCAAATTATCTGTCGTTTCGTTCCATAATAAAAATTGCGTAAAGTAAAGAAACACATCAAAACCTTGAACAGCAACCTTGTTCATATCCGCTTTGTATTTTGTTCTGTACAACCTCAAAACTTGCATAGTTTCAGGTAACGTATAATTCAAATCGCTAGATGTAGCCCATTGAACCGTGTATTTGTTTTTTAAATAAGCAGATATTTCATCAAAATTAGCCCACTCTTTCGTTCCGAAAACTGAAACTGTTGATGTAGTTGACTTGCCATTTGCTTTGTACAACTGATTCATGAATTTTGTTGCAAGCGTTTTGTCTCTTGTTGGCATCACCAATAACGTATTCCCGTTTTTACGAATAAACGTAGTGAAATCGGACATTTTGACTTCAATCAGTTTCTGTGATCCGTAAGTTTTGGATAATTCTAAAAAACGATTTCTAAACGCATCGTAAATGTCTTTGTCTTTTGCATAGCCTGAATTCACCAATACAATTTGGTGGTCTGCATATTCACGTAATGCATATCGTGCTAAAATTCGTTGTTGCGTGATGTCAGAAGAAACTGCCGCATAAACAAACGGATTTGCATTCAACACATTGGTATTTACAGCAGAAGGACAAACCATTCTGACATTGTTTTTCTTGCACCAACTACTTACAATATCAACATTTTGAGGCAACAAAGGACCGAAAATTAAATCAATCGATTTGTACGTAGCTTTTTTTAATTCCGCAACAATTTCAATGGAATCAACTGGGAAGTCAATAATCTTTACAGTTGCATTGTATCCCAAATTCTTCAAGGAATCTACAGCTAATTCAACCCCCATGTAAAATTCAGTCGCTACGGTTTTTAACGAGTTTTTACCTTTACTATCGAGATCAAAAGGCAACAAAACTGCTATTTCGTATTTTTCTTTCTTTTTGAAAAGCAAGGTCTCGTCAACTTTAGGTAATGCTTTGATTGGTTCAACTTGTCTTATTTCAACAGGTTTAATCTCTTCTTTTTTTAGAGGGATTTTTAAGCTGTCGTTGGGTTTTATCTTGTTATTTGATAAGTTATTGATTTTAATCAAATCAGCAACAGGAACCATGAAACGTTTTGAAATAGTATACAATGTTTCTCCGGGTAGAACAGTGTATTGAATCAATGAATCGGAAAAAATCACTGTCGATTTGGATGCATTTGTTTTATTATCAAGCGAACCAGTTTGCAGTTGACTATCGTTCACTAAAATATTTCCATCTTCATTTTTCTTAACCGGAATACGCAGGACTTGACCTAACTTCAATTCGCTTGTTAACGTTGGATTATATTTAACTAAATCATCCGTTGTAACTACATATTTTTTAGTGATTGAAAACTGTGTTTCACCCTTTAAAATAGTATGTTCTAAGATTTGTGTTCCATTAGGAAAAATTGCCTCAGCAGGACCAATTGGAATCAAATAACTTACACCTTCTTGGATTCCATTTTTCAACGATGGATTGGCCGAAATAATTGAATCAACAGGAACTTTATAGGTTGTGTGCAACCCCCAAAGGGTATTGCCAACTTGAGCAGTATGAACAATGTGTTTTTTATTATTTACATATTCGTACAAAACATCTTCATTGGTTTGTGAAAATGCACTCAGTGTTACTACTGCAACAAATAAAAACAACAATTTTTTCATAGCTAATAGATTAAAGTTCTTTGCGTATTATTTATTCCCACTCAATAGTTGCAGGCGGTTTGGAACTAATGTCATACGTTACGCGATTAATTCCTTTCACTTGATTGATGATTTTATTCGATATCAATGCTAAAAATTCATACGGTAAATGACACCAATCAGCTGTCATTCCATCTGTGGATGAAACGGCACGTAATGCAACCGCATTTTCGTATGTACGCTCATCCCCCATCACACCAACACTTTGAATAGGTAAGAAAATTGCTCCAGCTTGCCAAACATCATTGTACAAACCATGCTCTTTTAAACCATCTATAAAAATCGCATCTACTTCTTGTAAAATTGCCACTTTTTCAGCTGTCACTTCACCTAAGATACGAATACCTAGTCCAGGACCAGGGAACGGGTGTCTGTTTAAAATATTTTCAGGCAACTGCAAGGAACGACCTACTCTTCTTACCTCATCTTTGAATAACAAGCGAAGCGGTTCAACAACTTGTAACTTCATGTAATCAGGCAAACCTCCAACATTGTGGTGCGATTTGATTGTTTGAGAAGGTCCTCCATTAACCGAAACCGATTCAATAACATCGGGGTAAATTGTTCCTTGGCCCAACCATTTTGCGTCAGTAACTAATTTAGATTCCGAATCAAATACATCGATAAAAACTTTACCGATTGCTTTTCGTTTTAATTCAGGATCTGTTACACCAGCTAATGCAGCGTAAAATTCATTGGACGCATCTACACCTTTTACATTCAATCCTAAGCCTTTGTAACTTTCAAGGACTGATTCAAATTCATTTTTGCGTAACAATCCATTATCAACAAAAATACAGTGTAGGTTTTTTCCAATTGCTTTGTGTAACAACATAGCAGCAACAGATGAATCAACGCCACCAGAAAGTCCTAATATTACTTTATCATCTTTTAATTGCGCTTGCAATTGCGCTACGGTACTATCTACGAACGAATCGGGCGTCCAGTTTTGTGAACAACCACAGATACCTACGATGAAGTTTTTTAATAAAATTGCACCTTCAAGCGAATGATATACTTCAGGGTGAAATTGAATTCCATATGTTTGTTCACCTTGAATGTGGTAACCAGCTACTGAAACATCTTTCGTGCTTGCAATAATCTGATAATCAGCAGGTACATTTTTAATCGTATCGCCGTGACTCATCCAAACTTGTGAACCATCATTCATTCCTTTCGTTAATTCATGCGTTTTGTCAACATAAGACAAATTTGCTCTTCCGTATTCACGAATGGTTGAAGGCAATACTTCACCGCCAAAATTTTGAGCTAAGTACTGTGCTCCAAAACAAACACCTAACAAAGGAAACTTCCCTTTGATTGCCGACAAATCGGGTTTTGGCGCTTGTGGATCACGCGTTGAAAAAGGACTTCCTGACAGGATGATTCCTTTGATATTTCCTCCTAATTCAGGAATTTTATTCCACGGATGAATTTCACAATAGACGTTTAATTCACGAACTCTTCTGGCAATTAACTGCGTGTATTGCGAGCCAAAATCTAAAATAAGTACCATTTCTTGCATACGCGCAAAGATAGGCAGTAATTCAAAATGACAGGCGTATTTTTAGGAAAACTTGTAAAAAGTTTACTGACAATTGTTGTTTTGATACGCCATTTTGTCATAATTCGAACTTTTGGAACAATTTATGACATTTCCTTCGACGTAAACAAAGAAGCACGTTTAATTTCATTATTTTTGACTTCAGAATAAAAGAAAATCATGTTAGGAGGAATTTTAAAAAAGATACTTGGCGACAAATCTGCCAGCGATAGAAAAAAATATCAACCTGTAATTGAGCAAGTTGCAAAAGAATTTAGCAAGTTACAATCCATTAGTGATGATGAATTGCGTCAAAAAACTGTACAATTTCAAGAAAAAGTAAAAGCTGCAATTGCTTCTTTGGAATCAGAAGTTGCAACTTTGAAAGAAAAATCAGCTGATTTATTACTTCCATTGCATGAAAAAGAAGGCTTGTACGAACAAATTGATGCAAAAGAAAAAGCGATAAACGAAGAAATCGAGCGCGTTCTTGAAGAAATATTACCTGAAGCATTTGCAGTAGTTAAAGAAACATCACGTCGTTGGGCAGAAAATGGTCACTTGACTGTTACTGCAACCGATTTTGATCGAACATTAGCAACACAAAAAGACGGAATTACCATTGATGGTGACAAAGCTATTTGGCACAACAAATGGACAGCAGCGGGAGCAAATGTTGAATGGGTAATGGTTCATTACGATGTTCAATTGATGGGTGGAGCTGTTTTGCACCGTGGAAATATCGCAGAAATGCAAACAGGAGAAGGAAAAACATTAGTCGCTACCCTACCTGTTTACCTCAATGCAATTTCTGGAAAAGGTGTTCACTTGGTAACTGTAAATGATTACTTAGCGAAACGAGACTCGGAATGGATGGGTCCAATTTATCAATTCCATGGATTGACTGTGGATTGTATCGATAAGCACCAACCAAATTCACAAGCTAGAAGAGATGCATATAATGCGGATATTACTTTTGGTACAAACAACGAATTTGGATTTGACTACTTGCGTGATAACATGGCGAGTGCTGTTGAAGACTTGGTTCAACGCAAACACCATTTTGCCATTGTCGATGAGGTCGATTCCGTATTAATTGATGATGCACGAACGCCGTTGATCATATCTGGACCAACACCAAAAGGCGACCAACACGAATTTTACGAATTAAAACCGCGTGTCGAACGTGTTGTTGAAGCACAGCGTAAATATGTCAACCAAGCATTGGCAGATGCAAAACGTTTGTTAGGTCTTGCGATGAGTGGTGAAAATAGCGCGGACGCTAAAACGACTTTGGAAGAAGGAAGCATTGCATTGTTACGTGCTTTTAGAGGATTGCCAAAAAACAAAGCGTTGATCAAATTCCTATCGGAACCAGGTATCAAAACATTGCTACAGAAAGTTGAAAATCAATACATGGCTGAGCAAGGAAAACACATGAAGAAAATTGATGTGGAGCTATACTTTGTGATTGATGAAAAAAACAATACTGTTGAATTAACAGAAAAAGGAATTGATTTGATTTCAGGATCAGATGACAGAAATTTCTTTGTCATGCCTGATATTTCTACTGGAATTACACATTTACAAAAACAAGCGCTTGCTCCAGAAGCTTTCAACGAGCAAAAAGACTTGTTAATCAGAGATTACAGTATCAAATCTGAGCGTATTCACTCGGTAACGCAACTATTGAAAGCATACACACTTTTTGAAAAAGAAGTGGAATATGTAATCATGGAAAACAAAATCAAAATTGTAGACGAGCAAACAGGTCGTATCATGGAAGGTCGTCGTTATTCTGATGGACTACACCAAGCGATTGAAGCGAAAGAAAATGTAACTGTAGAAGCTGCAACACAAACTTATGCAACGGTAACTTTACAAAATTACTTCCGCATGTACCACAAATTAGCTGGTATGACTGGAACTGCAGAAACTGAAGCGAAAGAATTTTGGGATATCTACAAATTAGATGTTGTCGTTATTCCAACAAATCGACCTATTTCTCGTAAAGACGAACACGATTTGGTTTTTAAAACTGCACGTGAAAAATACAATGCGGTTATTGAAGAAGTTGAAAAAACAGTCGCAGCAGGAAGACCTGTATTAGTTGGTACAACAACAGTTGAGATTTCCGAATTATTGAGCCGCATGTTGAAAATGCGTAATATTCCTCATCAAGTATTAAATGCGAAGTACCACCAACGCGAAGCAGAAATAGTTGCTGAAGCAGGAAAAGCTGGTGCAGTAACTATTGCAACCAACATGGCTGGTCGTGGAACAGACATTAAATTAGGAGAAGGCGTTAAGCAAGCTGGTGGATTAGCAATTATCGGTACAGAAAGACACGATTCACGTCGTGTTGACCGTCAGTTGAGAGGTCGTTCTGGTCGTCAAGGAGATCCAGGATCATCAAAGTTCTTCGTTTCATTGGAAGATGATTTGATGCGTAAGTTTGGTTCTGAGCGCATTGCGAAAATCATGGACCGTCTTGGTTTGAAAGAGGGAGAAGTGATTCAACATGGAATGGTTTCAAAATCAATTGAACGTGCTCAGAAAAAAGTAGAAGAAAACAATTTCGGTGTGCGTAAGCGCTTGTTGGAATACGATGATGTTATGAATGCACAACGTAAAGCCATTTATAGAAAACGTCACAATGCTTTGTTTGGTGATCGTTTGGATGTCGATGTATCCAACATGTTCTACGATGTTATCGAGTCACTTGTTGCAACACATCAAGGCGGATCATTTGAAGCATTCGACTTAGATATGATGCGTGTTTTAGGAATGCAATCTCCTGTGGATGAGCAAGCATTCAGAACAACAAAAAACAGTGACTTAATCGATGATCTATACGATGGAGTAGTTGCTCACTACCGTGCTAAAAACGAGAAAATCGCTTTCAATGTATTCCCACAATTGAAACACGTGCACGAAACAATGCCGCAATTCAAGAATATTCAATTCCAAATTACAGATGGAATTAAAGAAACGAACATTTTAGTCAATTTAAAAGAGGCGTACGAATCAAATGGCGCAACAATTCCAACTGCAATAGAACGCAACTTGGTATTAGGAATGATTGACAACGAGTGGAAAGAGCATTTACGTGAAATGGATGATTTACGTTCTTCTGTTCAACAGGCTGTTTATGAACAAAAAGATCCGTTACTGATTTACAAATTGGAATCGTTCGAATTGTTCAAAGCAATGATGAGTCGCTTGAGTTTTGAAACAATTGAGTTTTTAACGAAAGCAGACATTGCTCGAGAAGATGGAAATGACATTGCAGCAACGAAAAAGGAAGCGACAGCTGAAAATCGTTATGCGAATGCAACAACCAATACAACTGCAACGGAGCCTTCTAAATTCCAAGGAAGTGAAGGTTATGACGAAGCAATGCGCAATTCGATGCAGCAACGCGAAAAGCAACAACCTGTAGTTGCGGAACCTAAAATTGGCCGCAACGATGCTTGTCCATGTGGCAGTGGAAAGAAATACAAACAATGTCACGGAAAATAATAGAAAAGGCTTTGAATTTCAAAGCCTTTTTTAATTCAGCTACAAATACTATTTTTATTCGATGAAGGAACAACTAAAAATAGGGATAGTCGGTTCAGGCAATGTCGCGTTTCAGTTGACAAACGCACTGATTTCTTGCGGAATTCAACCGCATCTTTGTTTTGCACGTAATCCCATATCTGGTAATGAATTTAGCCAAACTTTTGGAATTACACTTGTTCCTTCCGTTCACGCACTCCAGGGTTTAGATTTAATCATAACTTGTGTCAGTGATGATGCGCTTGAAGACTTACTTCCTGTACTTTCTGAATTATGTCCCGTTGTTTCAACTTCTGGTACTGTTGATGTTCTATCCATGAAACACCACCATGCACTAGGTGTATTTTATCCGTTGCAATCATTTACAAAAAACAAAATTGTAGACTTTTCAAAAGTGCCAATTTTTATTGAAGCTTCATCAGCAGCATTCAACGAAACGCTATTAGAAATCGCACACAAACTAAGTCAAACAGTTGTGCAAATGGACGCAATGCAACGCAAAAAACTACATATTGCTGCTGTGTTCATCAATAATTTCACCAATCACCTACTCGACTTGATGCAAGAATTTTCTTCTGAAAATCAATTAGATTTTCAATGGTTTGTGCCATTATTGAACGAAACAGTCGCAAAAGCATTGAACAATAACGCAATAAACATCCAAACAGGACCAGCAAAACGCAACGATCAAGCTACCATTCAAGCGCACGAAGCACAACTTGAAGAACCGCTTTTATCGATTTATCGTACAATGACAACAAGTATTCAACAACGCTTTCAAACCAATGATTAGTTACAAAGAACGATTACCAAAAGTAACCACTTTTATTTTTGATGTCGATGGAGTTTTGACCACAGGTGATGTGCAACTCATCAACAACGATGTAATTCGCACCATGCATTCCAAAGATGGTTATGCTCTCCAATATGCTGTGAAAAAGGACTATAACATTTTTATTATTACCGGTGGAAATTCCGAAGATGTAAAAGCGCGTTTATTAGCTTCGGGAGTAAAAGAAGTATTTTTACGTTCGTCGAATAAAGCAAAAGTGTACGAATCAATCAAAGAGAAATATTCCATATCCGACGAAGAGATTTTGTACATGGGCGACGATATTCCAGATATTCCTGTATTGAAAGCTGTTGGTGTGAGTACTTGTCCGCAAGACTCTGCTGTTGAAGTGAAAGCGATTTGTCATTATCAATCACCAATACTTGGAGGAAAAGGATGCGTTAGAGACGTGATTGAACAAGTAATGCGCGTACAAGGAAAGTGGATGAACGATGATGCTTATTTTTGGTAAGGTCTTTATTTTGATAAAATAATTCTCACTTCACATTTGGCGTATTTTATCACCTTTTCAGAACCTTCCATTAATCGTCTTTGAAACATTCTTCATAAGATTTCACAAAACATTGAATAATTGCTTGTAATTTGGGATTGTTGGGCAAATTATGTTTTACTTTATTTTTCTCAATGTAGTTAACTGTATTCCAATAATGTTCGCTTGTTTTAATCGGATTGCACCCGTATTTCTGTGTCCAAAATGGCGTTGAACCATCTTTTAGTTTGGTGGAATTCCTTTTATCTTCAAAGGCGTCAAGGGCGTCAAGGGGATTAATCCCCTTGATGAGGGGATTCCCAATGTTCTGGGCGATCCACTTGTTACAGACTCTGGCTGTTCTACCTTTTATTTTGTGCATTATTTTTGGCACTTCGTCATCTGCACATACAAGTAAAATATGCATGTGGTCACGGCATAGATTGAATGCAGCGATGTTTAGCTTTTCTTCGTTAACTATTTCTGAAACGGTTTTTGCTATAAGTTCTTCTATTTTTGTTGACATGTAATTGACATCCGGAAGTGGTTTCTTTCCATCAAAACGACGTTCTCTAGCACGATAATCGATCATACGTTGTGATGTTCGACTATCGTGAATAGCTGTTGTTAAGTGATATGCAAATTTTTGTTTCACTTTATATTTTATTAAAATTCTTTTTCTCACTGAAAAAAAATGTCGTAAAAAAAAATTATTTGGATCTATCATTTAATTTTCCTCAAAATAGATTGTGTACTTAGTCATTAAGTATTTCTTTTCCATTCCGTAGTAAAATGAAATCAACTTGTTGTTACAATAATTTTCAAAACCGAACTATTCAAATCCGGCCTTAGTTAAATATAAGATAAATTATTGAAAAATAAACGGAATAAGATCAATATCGACGCAATCTAAATAAAATAAATGGTAGCTTATCCAACAAAAATGGATGAACGACGATGCTTATTATTTGTAAAAAAGAGCTATTTCACTACTTTTATTACAGAACTTCCTATTTCAGTAATGAATTGAAGAAAATATACACCAGATGGCCAATTAGTTGTGTCTACAAGTAACTTTTCTTGAAAAGAGAAAGAATTAACCAATTCACCTAGCTGAGAAAATACTATTAATTTAGTTACTTGCTGCGTTGTAATGGTCAATTTTTCTTGAAATGGATTCGGGTAAACTGCAATTGTGCCATCTAAATTGTTTTCATATACATTCACAAGGTTTTCAACCAAAGGACTTACCAAAAAGGGCGGGAAACTTGCATCATCTCCTATTTTTACAACCATGGCAGATGAACCGCCAGCACCATAGAACGTATGCATACCAACAGCTATTGCAAAGCCATCGAGCGTGTTGATCATGTGATTGAATTGATCTTGACCTATTCCACTATATCCAATCCCGTAATTATTCCAGTAAAAACCTGCATCATAGCGGAATATAAATGCATCTTCGCCAGTTACAAAAGTTGGGTAGGTTGTATTTATTACCTGGGATGCAACAAAATGTTTTGGTCCAGCAGCAGCGTTGTAACGAATTGCTTGCGTATATCGAACGCTTTCGGGAACATATCCTTCCTCTGTTAAATTGATAGTTCCAGAAAAAGAAATATTTGCACGAAACGCATCAAAATCAGTTTTTCCCTTTTGAATTCCTTCACCTACTACCAAAATATCAGCAGCTGAAACCACGATATCGTTGATGGTAAATGCACCTTTTGCGCCCAAGTTCACTTCCCAATCCAACGAACTATTGGTATGGTAATGTGCTACATAAGCTTTGTTCAGCAACGAATCTTGATTGTACATTGTTCCCGCAACAACAAAAGTCGAGTCAGACGTTTTTTCGATTGCAGTCAACCGATCCAAGCCAGGAGTTCCCATTTGCATCGACCAAATGATATTACCTGTTTTATCGATGCGCATCAAATAGATATCCGGATTTCCAGAATTAGTAGCATCTGTCTCCCCCACCATAATTACCGAAGTGTCTGAAAGCAAAAGTGCATCCGAAATGCGTTCCCATCCTCCATTGTCGAAATATTTCTCCCACAATAAATTACCTGCGTTATCCGTAAAATAGACTACCGCATCAAAGTTTGCAGAAGTTCCACTTGAACTTGTACCAATAATGTAGTTTCCAAAACCAGCGACGGGTAAAACGCGAACACCTTCTTCAAATTCTGTACCACCGTATGCTTTTGACCATTGGTATGTTCCTGTTTTACTCATACTCAATAAAAATGCTTGTGCTGGTGCTTCGTCAAAACTTGATGACGAACCGGTTATTAAATAAGAACTGTCTGGTAATTGAGCAACTCCCAAGGCTTTGTCGTAACCGTTACCCGAAAAAACTTTGTGGAACGAAGCATTTTGACCCAAAACAGTATTTGTTAAGGCTGAGAAAATGAAAAATAACACATACAGATACTTCATATCGCCCAAGAAAAACGTAAAAAAAATGATTGACCAAATGCTTTTTTCGAGACAAAACCTATCGCATCATCGGTTCCTAGTGAACCAGAAATTTTCTTGCCCGTAAAGGTGAAATACCAGCCGTTTCTGAATTTTCCAAAAGCACCATACGAAATTGATGATGCCAAAGCGAATTTTGAATTTATTTTGCAATATAGACCGAAAAATCCTGCTGGAATAGCTGCAAAAGTAGGATACAATTTAATACCATAATATGATTGAATTTTTTTAGTGCTATTGCCGTCAATCAATTTTGTGACTTGAATAAATGCGGGTAACAATACCCAACTTTTTGTTATTCGCTGTTTAACACCAAGTGAATCCATCAATGAGAAATTTGACCCAAAAAATTCGTTTGCATTGATCAACTGATTGATTTGAAAACCACTATAATTATAGGTAGAATCAATTTCATAGCGCTTTAATCCTTTATTAACGCATGCTAATCCGAGGTTTTGCACTTGAATTTGAATGGTTGCTTTTTGTTCGTTTAACAATTGCACAGCGATACGTTTGTCGAAATCCAATGCAAAACCTATCCCATTTGATATGCCATTATTGTTTGTAAAAGCAAGTTCTCCTTGCAATTTCAATCCAATTTCCGAAGCATCTTCATTTTGTGTCAAATACCCTTTTCTAACATACGATTTCGCATATTGTTGCAGATTGACTACATTCAAAAACAAGGAACTTTTATTGGATTTGTTGAAAATTCCGAAACCGATTTTTTGAAAAATCGAAGCGTGAATACTCAGTTCAGAAAAATTAGCAGTATTTCCTAGATAGTTTTCGTTTCCTAAAAAAGCTAATCCAAAAGCATCTTTACTAAAAAATGTATTTGCATGTCCATAAACTCCTGCTTTCATTCCCCAAGAAAGCGAATCCTTGAACAATTTTTTGTTACCAATAAAACAACGGAATTCATTGAATGACTGCACAGCAAAACGATTGATTGCCGCTTGATCTTGAAACGTGTTTTGTAATTGTTCATTGGGGATTTGTCCGCCAAAAATAAATTTATCCGTCAAGGAATTTGGAAGGGAATTGGAATGATATTCCGTTCCCGATTCAATAAAATAGGCGTTTTTTGAAAAACTAGAATCTTGCGTTAAAGGCAAATAAAACTGACCTTTAACCGAAAACGAGCAAAGTAAAATGACAGCTAATTTGAAAACAAAACTTTTCATCACAAGCGATTTTCCAAGATTAATTTTGTGCCAACTTTGAATTTAAAAAAAGCATTTTCAGGAATACTCACTTTTTCATTCAATGTTTGTGCTGCATTAGGGGTGTTGAATGTCAATTTGACTACACATTTTGTCGTTGTACCAAGCACATCAACAATGCTTTCTGGCACAATAAATTCCACATAACTATCTTTTTGATACAAGCCGTTCACAAGCATTCCAGTAATGCTAGACTCAACACTCGAAGTACCTTGAATACTCGCGATACTATTTCCGTTGTTGTCTAAAAGTTGTAAGATTATTGCTCCTTGTAATGGAAACGCATTCGTCGCTTTTAACCAAATTTTACCCGACTTGATATGGGTTTTCGTCGGATCGTTTTTAATTGTTAACGGAAACGTATCTTGGATCAATAAGTTGTCCATTCCAATATTAAGTGGTAATCCTCCTGTTACTCGAACACTCAGCGGGTGATTGTCCCAAATTTCGTCCCACCCTCCAGAGATATTTCCCCACGGATTAACGTGTAAATCATAATTCACACCTATCGATCCGCCATGGTTTTCAATGAATTGTTCCAAATTCGAATTCATTGCATCGAAAGTTGATTGAAAAATACTTGGAGTCAGTGATGCGTATGAGCCTGTTGCCGCATTGATCGTCTTCCAATTTCCAATAATAGGATGGGAAAGTGGAACTGTAGCTGCCTGGTGATTCGTGTTTTTGAATTCATTCAAACGAAACTTGGCGCTTAATTTCATGCCGTTTTGAATCGTAATACCCAAGGTCGCAGCATCCAAATCGATTAATCCAGATTGAATGGAAGCAAGTAAATCACTGTGTTTTGTGATCGATTCAGAAATAACTTGTGAGCCTAAATACCCGCGTGCATAATCCAGACGAATGTCGGAAAACTCAAATACAAAACGCATCGAATCTTGATTCGATAACACAACCGATTGACCTTGTGGATCGGATTGAACTAGCAAACGAGATTGTATAAGATTAAAGCCTCCTAAATCAGCACCGCGTAAATCTACTGTGTAACCTGATAAATCGACAAAACCATCAACTTGTCCAGGTTGTGTATTTGTACCTGCTGGTGCAGCGAAAAACTGACTTAAAGTTGTACCATTTTTAGTTACACCAGGTAATTCGACCGTAAAATTTGTTTTGGTAGCAATCGGATTGAGTACTTTGATTTTAATCCCACCGCTTTTTACAACGATTTTTTTCAATTCAATTTCACCTAAATGCAAATCGTGTTCTTGGATATCATTCACAAAAGAAGTTCCAGGAGGGATTGTAATTCCGTTCAAAGATAACGCATAGGCATGATTGATTGTCGTATCAGGAATCTCAACGAAATCACTTAATTTCATCGTCAACAATTCACGATCAAAGGAAAGTTGGTAATTTCCCCCAACGACTGATAGAATGGAATCTTCCACCAAATTGGTTAAGGTCAATGAGTCACTCAATAATGGTAATTGCCAATTCGAATCCCAAACTGTTTGTTCGCGTTTGCAACTGAATAAAAAACTCAGCACAATAATGGGAAACGCAACAAACTGTAGTTTTTTCATGATTATACGTTTTCAATAACAGCAGCGTATCCTTGTCCAACGCCAATACACATTGTTACCAGTGCATATTTGCCATTTGTTCTTTTTAATTGATTAGCAGCAGCCAAAAGGATTCTAGAACCAGACATCCCAAGAGGATGTCCCAAAGCAATCGCTCCACCATTTGGATTAATACGTGCATCGTCATCAGCTAAACCCAAAGCACGTGTACAAGCCAAGACTTGAGCTGCAAAAGCTTCGTTTAATTCAATCACATCCATTTGATCCAAAGTCAAACCAGCACGTTGTAATGCTTTTTGCGATGCTTCCACAGGACCAATCCCCATGATTCGCGGTTCAACACCAGAAACGGCTGCACTAACGATACGCGCTAACGGTTGTAAGTTATGTGTGGTAAGTCCGATTTCAGATGCTAATAATAAAGCCGCTGCTCCATCATTTAATCCCGATGCATTACCTGCAGTTACAGAACCATCTTTTTTGAATGCAGGGCGCAAAGCAGCTAAGGTATCGATTGTTGTTGAAGGGCGTAAAAACTCGTCGTGTTCAAACAACAATGCTTCTTTTCGTTTTTGGGGAATAAGTATCGGAGTGATTTCTTGAGCTAAAATGCCATTTTTTTGAGCCGTTGCCGTTTTCATTTGCGACCATGCGGCAAATTTATCTTGATCTTCACGTGATATGGCATACATAGCTGCAAGGTTTTCAGCTGTCATTCCCATTGGATCAACGCCATACAGTTCCTCCATTTTAGGGTTGATGAAGCGCCATCCAAACGAAGAATCAAACAGTTGTTGGTCGCGGCCATATGGCGTTGCAGATTTTGAAAGTACCCAAGGTCCACGCGTCATGTGTTCGACTCCACCAGCAACATAAATATCACCCGCATTATCTTTCAAAGCACGAGCAGCATTGATTGTTGCAGCCATTCCTGAAGCACACAAGCGATTGACAGTTTCACCAGCAACAGAAATGGGGTATCCTGCCAATAACAATGCCATGCGTGCAACATTACGATTATCTTCACCCGCTTGATTAGCGCAACCTAAAATGACATCTTCAATTGCAGCAGGGTCTAAATTGGGTACTTTTTCTAATAATGCTTTTAAAGCGTGGGCAGCCAAATCGTCTGCACGAACTGGTGCTAGTGTTCCTCCAAAATTTCCAATTGGTGTTCGAACACCTGCTACAATATATGCTTCTTTACTCATTATTATTTTTTTCGTTCAATAGTGGTGTAAATTTAACTCAAATTCAAGAATAGGGCAAACAACTTGCGATTAATCTAGTTTTCTGTTTCTGAATCAAATTCTTCGAAATCATCGCTTTCTAATTCCAATGCTTTGACAGCTTGAACGGCATTTCCAGCTATTCCACGGACAGATCCGTACATATCAATGGTATTGACAATTACTTTTTCGATTTGTTTTTCGCGCTGTTTCCAAATGCGTTGCATCGATCTTTTTTCGGTTTCTAAATCCGCTTTCATCTGAGAAAAGCCTTCTACGATTGCTTCCACTTGCATGCGAAAGGTATTGCTTGTAAGGAAATCGTATAACAAGTGCATTTTATCACCCTTGTTTTCTTGAGAAATTAATGAGGTATTGAGACGAATGAGTGATTCCCTCAAAACAGTACACAAACCTTTAAATTCTTCGAAAGTACAAATCCAAATACCGTCTTTCATTCCCATTCGGGACATGTCACTTGGTAAAACATCAGTTACCAAAACGCCAATGTCTGCACTTTTTTCACGGATATCTGCTTTGAATTTTTCAATCCAACTGGGTTGAAAATCTTTTGTTCGTTTGGATTCGTAGTAGATTGTACCACAATTTTGTTGTTGGCGGGTGTGAACTGTTTGAATACAATCACCACCGCGCGCACCTTTTTTTATCTCATCAATTGTATCAAGCGGGAATTGAGCTACCAACCATTCTTCAATTGCAAGTTCTTGCACTTCACCTTGTAATTGCATGGAACCTTGCTCCTGCTTTCGTTTCATTTCTTCGGTCAATTTTTTCTGATCCTCTAATTGTTTCAGTAATTCTTTGACACGTAATTCGTTTTTATCTTCCTCAATTTTTCGGATTTTCTCTTTTTCCTCAACTATTAATTGATTCAATTTGACTTGATTTTCAGCTTCAATTGCTTCTTTCAATTCCAATTTTTCACGTTTCAATTTTTCAATTTCAGCTTTCGTTCGGTTGAGTTCTTTGATTTGTTCCGACTTTTCGTTCAACTCTTTTTGCAACAACTGAAATTGCTCTTGTTGCTCTTGCACCAGTTGATGCTTGAGTTTCTGTTCAATGATCGTTTTTTCTTGTTTGATTTTCGCCTCAATTTTTTCTTGAAACAATTCGTTTTCGCGTAATTTCTTTGCTTCAAACGCCTCTTTTTCAGCTAATAAATCACGTTGTTTTTTTGAAAACTCATCACGCTGTACCGATAATTGTGCTTGGTACTTTTGTTTGATTTGCTCTTCTATTTGATGCGCGAGAATATCGTTTACATCAATAGCAGTTCCACAATTGGGGCAGTTTATTTGATTCATATTTATTCCTGAAAAGTTGTGCAACTAAATTAGTGAAAAAGAAGCGTGATTATTATAAAAAAACAGTCAACTTTATGAAAATAACGGGTTGTATCAAACTTTCATATTGATTTTAATTAAATTTGAACAAAGATTATTCATGAACAATTCTATTTCAGCAACGCAACTTTCTTTTTTTCGAGAACTATTGGGACAACGCTTGCATGTTGGTGAGGCAATCTCTGCACACTATGCATCAGATCACACAGAGGATTTCGTGTTTTATCCAAGTATAGTTGTCCTACCCGAAACAACGGAAGAAGTTGCTCAAATCATGAAGTATTGTTATGAAAACGAACTAATTGTGACACCTTCTGGAGCTCGAACAGGCTTGAGTGGCGGTGCACTTGCAAACCATGGCGGTGTATTGCTGAGTTTGGAGCGCATGAATAAGATCATTAAAATCGATGAAGAAAATCACCAAGTAATAACTGAACCTGGAGTGGTAACTGAAGCTTTGCAAAATGCAGTAAAAGAAAAAGGCTTGTTTTATCCACCTGATCCTGCTTCGAAAGGTTCTTGTTTTATTGGTGGAAATATTGCTGAAAATTCAGGAGGTCCAAAAGCTGTCAAATACGGTGTGACCAAAGATTGGGTGCTCAACCTCGAAGTTGTACTTCCAAATGGAGATATCATGTGGACAGGTGCAAATGTGATTAAAAATGCAACCGGATATAATTTAACGCAACTAATTGTAGGAAGCGAGGGAACTTTAGCCATTGTCACAAAAATAGTTTTGCGCTTAATCCCACACCCTACCCATACATTATTGTTATTGGTTCCATTTCGAAAAGGTGAAGAAGCGTGTGAAGCTGTAGGAAAGATTTTTATGGCTGGAATTTTACCAAGCGGAATTGAATTTATGGACCGAGAGGCATTACTTTTCACCTTACCCTTTGTAGATGATGCTCCAGCGATTTTAAAAGACGACCACGATGCACATTTATTAATCGAATTGGATGGGTTCAACCCGGATGTTCTAATGAGTGATTGCGAGAAAATAGTTGACATTTGTGATCAATTCTCTATCGACGAAATATTGTTTGCAGAATCAGAGGCGCAAAAAGAAAGTCTGTGGAAAATCAGACGAAAAATAGGTGAATGTGTCAAATCGCATTCTATTTACAAAGAAGAAGATACGGTAGTTCCACGATTTGAATTACCTAAATTATTGAAACGCGTCAAAGAATTAGCAAGAAAATATGGCTTCCAACCTGTTTGTTATGGTCATGCAGGTGATGGTAATTTGCACGTGAATATTGTGAAAGGAACATTAAAAGATGAACAATGGCAAACGGAATTACCAAAAGCTATTCACGAGTTATTTGAAACGGTGGTCGCATTAGGAGGAACAATTTCAGGAGAACATGGAATTGGCTTAGTACAACGTGAATACATGAAACTTGCATTTTCAGATCAAAGCATCGATTTAATGAAAGCCATTAAACGAACTTTCGACCCGAAAAACTTGTTAAATCCAGGAAAAATTTTTCCAGAAACTAATTAATTGTTCCAATAAGTTCCTTCACCATTTTTCATTTGGTGATACGCTCTTGATAGGTAAGCAATTAAAATACGCATCGCATCAAATGCTTCTTCTGTCGCTGCACTGATTTCTTTTTTCTGCAAACGGAGTAATAATTTCATGTACAAACCATGAAAACAAACTTCCACATGGTTTTTATCCTTTAAATTGGAATGATCCATGAAATCGGTTAAAAAAGGAGTTGCCGTTTCAAACAAGCGCTTGTATTTTTCATCGTTCATCACTGTTAATAGCGAATTATGCAAAAAAGACAACTCGACCATTACTTCTTGTAAGCGCGACAAATGCCCTGCTTCAGTTATCCGTTCTACTTTCATTTCACGAATCAAGTCTGCGTACCATTGTTCGTACTGTGCCACAAAAGATGCGTCTGGTAATTGAGGACGAACAAAATGTGAAATAATATTGTCCAAATTGAATTGATACGAACGAATAACATCTTCAATCTGATACATGTACAAGATGTATTCAGCGATATTTTCGTGTAATTTTTTTTGAGCTATCAACATTGGTTATTTCCCCATATCTTTTTCCAACTGTTGTTGTTCGTAGTTGAGGTAATCAATAAATGAACGCGTTACATCCATTTTTTTGTTGATGAAATTGATTTGACCTCCTTGACCATGAATTAACAACAAATCGATACCATATTTTTCACAGTATTTTTTTCCAGCTGCTTCAATTTTTTTCGTCAAAGACTCCAACGATTCATTTGTTTCTGTTTCCAAGGCAGCACCTTGTGTTTGTTGAAACGTCATGAATTGTTGTTCTTTGCGTTTGATTTCATTTTCCAAATTCATCATTTCCTCTGCAGACGCTGTTCCAGCTTGATAACGTTCTTGGAAACGCATTTTCAATCCATCAAGTGCTTTTTGACGTGCCATCAATTGACTTTCAAACGCTTTCCCTTTTGCCGTCAAACGATCGTCTTCTTTTTTAAAGAACGTAAATTGTTTTTTCAAACTGTCCGTGTAGTAATAAGCGATTTTTAGACCATTAGTTGCTACAGTAGGCACTGTTGGAGCAGTTTCCTGTTTCACTTCTTTCTTATCATTTCCAGAACATGCAACTGTTGCAAGTGCAATGCTCAAACCAAGGTAATTAATTAGCTTCATTGTTATCTTTTAATTTAAATGCTTCTTCCCAATCTGTTCGCATGGACAAAAACCGATCCAAGCTGTTTTTTAATAATTCTTCCGTAACCATGCGTTTCACGTCCTCCAAACCTAGCACATCTGCTTCATTAATTTTGAATACTTGTTCAAACTGTCCAAGTTCGATTTTAACAAGGTATTTAGCATTGTACGAGAATATTTGAATCTTGTACCGTGCATGAGGAATATCAGCTACTACGCGCATAATTTGATAAAGAAACAAAAATAATCAAATTGATGTTATTTGATAGGTTTTTTATGAATTTGAACGATATTAACGATTCTTTTCAAAAAAAATATCAATAGCACATTTCTACTTTTCGTTCTTCATTTTTTGATACTTTTAGGAAAAGAAAAGATTCTTCATGACTTTCAAAGAAAAATATACGATCCTTGCTTCGTTGTCCAATCAAAAAAAGCGAAAATTTTCGGAAGTATATACGTGCGAAGATAGTAGCACAAAAGAGCGATTAGTCTTAAAACAAGTAATGAAAAATCAGCACAACACGTTGGAGCAAGATCGACTTAGGTCAGAAGCTAGCTTTTCATTTCAAAAAGAAGGTCTACCAGTTATTTGTGACTTTTTTGAAGATGAAAACAGTATACAAGTTGTCAAAAAATACGAAGCAGGCATTCCATTAAACGAATTTCTTTCTGATTTAACACCACGAAAACGAAGAACTGTACTTGGTCAACTTTTGCCCCTAATAGCTGATTTATTAGGTAACATCCATAAACAGAAAATACTTCATTTGGATATCAAACCAAGTAACATCTTAGTTGCTAAATTGGAAAATACGTATCGTGTAGCTATGATTGACTTTGGTATGGCGCTTCGAATGGATCAATTCGAAACACGCAAAACTCTTTTCCCGTTGGGATATGCAGCACCAGAACTGGTTTTAAATCAATTACATTGCTGTGATAAAACAAGTGACTATTATAGTTTAGGAATAACAATCTGGCACTGTTTAACAGGTCAACTTCCATTGTATCACTCGAATCCTTCGGTTTTCACCAATTTACAAATCAACCACCCCTTACCTGAAAGTTCATTAATTCCCAAAAAACAGCACGGATTATTAGCAAAATTGTGTGCAAAGTATTCGTTTGAAATTCCACCCAATCAATTATCTGAAACGGAAATGATCAAACGGTTAGATAAAGGCAAAAAAGAGCGTTACCAAGATTTAATGAATTTTATTAGCGATTGGAATGACATGCTCCAACGAAAATGGTGGCAATTTTAATACAAATCGCGTCTAAATCCGAGATTAAAAGCAAAAATAAGCGGTGAAAAAGTTCCATATTCATTTGCTAAATCGTTGGATGATAAACCTAAAATTGAATATGCAGCAGACACATCAAAAAAGACCATCCCTACTCCAATATGTTTCTTAAATCCAACATTTAAGCCAACATTCAAAGAAACTATTCTACCTTTTTTTGGATAAGGTTCTCCTAAAGAATTAACAAATTCATATTTTGATTCATCAACGCCTGAAGCTTCCTTACGAACGACACCATTTGTATTCAACATGACCATTGTTCCACCATAGAGCGCCATACCAGAGTCATAACCTTCACCAAAGTAATAACGAGTCCCTCCTTCTAGGTTAAACATTCCATTTTTAAAATCGCTAACTCCGTTTTTTACAACAGGTGAAGTTAATGGATCAATAGCTTGAAATAAAACTGTCTCAGTACTCGTAGAACGCGAAGTAAATGATGCACGAACATAAAGTGACGATTCATTATCCCTAGGAATTTCAACACCTAGATTTATCCCTGGTAAATATTTTTGACTACCAAAACCGTTAATTATTGTACCACCTACTGAAATTCCCGTTTGAGAAAAAACAGTATAACTGAAGAATAAAACTGTAAAAGCAATTATTAATTTCATGTGTTTTTTATTTGTATTCATTGTATCTAAAACATCCTTTGTGATGTGCTCCTGGAAGGTAATTTAAACTCATCAAAAATTCGTTTACTATTTCTCCACCGACAAATTTAAATCTCTTTTTAAAAATTTTCACCCATTCCTCTTTGGTAAGTTCACCTTGAAGGTCTAACCAATTCTTAAAAGTACCAAATTCTATTTGTATTTCAATTACTTTTTGCGCATTAAAAATCGCTGCATTTATTTTTAATCGATTGCGAATGATACCACTATCATTCATCAATTCATCGAATTTCTGTTCGTTGTATTGAGCGATTTTTTGAATATCAAAATTATCAAAGGCAATTCTAAAGTTGTTTTCTTTATTCAAAATGGTCGACCAAGACAAGCCTGCTTGGTTGATTTCAAGAAGTAAGCGACCAAAGAGTTCATTATCGTCATTTAATGGAGTGCCATAATGTACATCATGATATACGCGGTGTACATTGTTTTCAACTTGTAAGGCTGCAAATTCGCAATAATTCATTTCAATTTGGTTTGACTATTTTTGTAAAAAAAACAAATGTATGGCAATTTACGCATTTAATGGATTTATTCCAGTTATTAAAGCTTCAAGTTTTGTTCATCCTCAGGCTGCAGTAACAGGTAACGTGATCATTGGTGAAGATGTTTACATTGGCCCAGGTGCTGCTATTCGAGGCGATTGGGGGAAAATAATCATTGAAGATGGCTGTAATGTGCAAGAGAACTGCACCATTCATATTTTCCCTGGAGCGACTGTAACTTTAAAAAAAGGCGCACACATTGGCCATGGCGCAATTATTCACGGTGCTACAATAGGAGAAAACTGTTTGATTGGCATGAATGCTGTAATTATGGACGAAGTAATCATTGAAGCCGAGTCCATTGTAGGTGCATTGAGTTTTGTAGGTGCTAAAACTACTTTTCCAAAACGCAGTTTGATTGTTGGAAATCCTGCAAAAGCTATCAAAGAAGTTTCTGATGACATGTTGGCATGGAAAACTAAAGGAACGGCTCTTTACCAACAATTACCAAAAGAATGTCAAGAAACTTTAATTGCTTGCGAACCTTTGCGGGAAGAAGAAGTAAATCGCCCAACACAAGAAACCTTACTCGCAACTTGGGAAGCAATTAAAAATAAATAAGAAAAAAAAGGCATAAAAAAACCTCGAATTACTTCGAGGTTTTCAAGAACTTAAATGTTTGACTATGCTTGTTTTACATTTATTGCCATCAATCCTTTTCTTCCTTCTTCTAGTTCAAACGTTACCTCGTCGTTTTCTTTAACTTGGTCAACTAAGCCACTTACGTGTACAAAATACTCTTTGTTTGACTCTTCTTCTTTAATGAACCCAAAACCTTTTGTCTCATTGAAGAACTTTACAATTCCTTTATTCATAATATTCTATTAATTCAGCAAAGATGAAACAATTAATTGAATATGAGCTGTTTATTTTAAAATAATTTCATTTTTTATTTTCAATAATAGCTACAAGGCTGATTATTAGGACAAAAAAAGGAGAACATGTGTTCTCCTTTTAATATAAAAAAGTTGTTATCGCTATTAAACTAACATTGTAACAGGATTTTCCATGTATTGTTTGAACGTTTGTAAAAACGATGAACCAGAAGCTCCGTCAACCACTCTGTGGTCACATGAAAGCGTTACTTTCATTACGTTTCCTGGTACAACTTGACCGTTTTTAACGACTGGCACTTGTGAAATTCCGCCTACAGCCATAATACAGCTATCTGGTGGATTTACAATTGCAGTGAATTGTTCGATACCAAACATACCTAAATTCGAGATAGTGAATGTATTACCTTCCCAATCAGCAGGTTGTAATTTTTTATCTTTCGCTTTTTGAGCAAATGTTCTAACTTCGTTACCGATTTCCATTAATCCTTTGTTGTCTGCAAAACGAACAACAGGAACTAATAATCCGTCTTCTACAGCTACAGCAACACCTATATTGACGTGATGGTTTGTACGAATCACATCACCTAACCACGATGAATTAACAGTAGGGTGTTTGCGTAACGCCATTGCTACAGCTTTCACAACCATGTCATTGAATGAGACTTTAACGCCTTCTTCGTTATTCATTGATTTGCGCGCTGCAATTGCATTATCCATATCGATTGAAATCGTCAAATAGAAATGTGGAGCAGTAAATTTAGATTCCGCTAAACGACGAGCAATAGTTTTTCTCATTTGAGAAATAGGCTCATCGGTAAACGATTCAACGCCAACAGTTACAGGAGTTGTCGTTCGAGCTGGTGCATTGTAAGGAACATAATGATCGACATCGCGTTTCGTGATGCGGCCTCCTTCGCCTGTACCGGCAATGAATGCTAAATCAACACCTTTTTCTTCCGCTAATTTTTTCGCTAATGGTGAAGCTAATATACGACCACTTGCATTTGTGTTAGAAACTGCAACCGAAGCACTTGGTGTTGAAACTGGCGCAGTAGCAACAGGAGTTGGTGTTGGCGCTGGAGTTGAAGCTGGAGCTGGTGTTGCAACTTCAGCTTTTGGAGCTTCTGCTGGAGCACTTGAACCTGCTTGAGCGATAAGAGCTTGAACATCTTCACCTGCATTTCCAATAATTGCTAATAATACATTAACAGGAACAGTTTGACCTTTTTCTACACCAATGTGTAACAATACACCGTCGTAGAATGATTCAAATTCCATTGTAGCTTTATCTGTTTCAATTTCAGCTAATAATTCACCTGATTTTACAGTATCACCTACTTTTTTGTGCCATTCTGCTACCACTCCTTCTGTCATGGTATCACTTAACTTTGGCATATAAACTATCTCAGCCATGCTTTCGAGGATTAATTCGTTTGTAAATTATTCAATAATATAAGGGTAATTTGGCTCTTGATAAATATCGTCGTATAAATCATCCGCCTCAGGATATGGAGAGTTCTCAGCAAATGTTACTGCTTCTTCTACTTCATTTTTCACCCAATTGTTTATTTCTTCAATTTCTTTTTCAGTCAACCACTTATTTGACTGTATCATACGTAAACAATGTTCAATTGGATCTTGTTCCATCCATTCTGAAACTTCTTCTTTTGAACGGTATTTTTGTGGATCAGACATTGAATGTCCTTTGTAACGGTATGTTCTAATATCTAATAATGATGGACCATCACCTCTTCTAGCACGAGCAACTGCTTCTTCAACTGCTTCGTGAACTGCCTCTGGTGACATTCCGTCAACTGATTTAGAAGGCATTTCATACGAAAGTCCAATTTTTGATAAATCAGTTACGTTTGTTGTACGTTCTACCGAAGTACCCATTGCGTAGTTGTTGTTTTCTATGATGTAGATAACTGGTAATTTCCAGTTCATCGCCATGTTGAACGTTTCATGCAAAGCTCCTTGACGAACAGCACCATCTCCCATTGAAACGAAAACTACATTGTCAGTTCCTTTGTATTGTTCCGCAAAAGCAACACCTGTTCCCATTGGAATTTGAGCTCCAACAATACCGTGTCCACCCATAAAATTGCGTGATTTATCAAAAAAGTGCATGGAACCACCTTTTCCTTTTGAACAACCAGTTGAACGACCATATAATTCAGCCATCAATAAGCGAACATCCGTTCCTAATCCAATTGGATGCGCATGGTCTCTGTAAGCAGTCATATGCGAATCTGTTGGGCGCGATGCACTCACAGTTCCAGCAACAATTGCTTCTTGACCAATATATAAGTGACAAAATCCACCAAATTTTTGCTGGATATACAATTGACCCGTTTTTTCTTCAAAACGGCGCATCAACAACATGTCTTTATACCATTTGATATACGTTTCTTTCGAAAATTTAGGTGCGTTTTTCAAAGCCCCTTTGTTTGTTGCTCTCGACGGTTTTGATGCATCTTTTGTTGCCATACGTAACGTTTAATTGAAAGTTTAACCGACAAATATAACAAGAACAACTAAGAAAAAAAGCGCTTTGTGAAAGTTTAATGAATTGATTTTTGAAAGTTAGTGTAAAAATGACACATTGAATCGGTGTTTCCATTACTTTTTTGTAGTTTTGAAAAGCACAAAAAAAATATTTTCAATGCGAAAAATTGGCTTGCTTTCTGATACCCACAGCGATTTACCTCAACAAGTTTTTGATTATTTTTCAGAAGTTGATGAAATCTGGCATGCTGGTGATATCGGTGATTTGAAAGTAACTGATGTATTAAAAAAATTCAAGCCTCTTCGAGCTGTGTTTGGAAATATTGATGATCAACTTGCCCGATCGGAATTCAACGAACACGAAATTTTCACCATTGAAAACGTCAAAGTTGTGATGACGCATATTGGAGGAAGACCAGGGAATTTATCTTTGCCAGCAAGGGAATTAATTCAACAACACCAACCAAAATTGTTTATTTGTGGTCACTCACATATTTTATTGGTGAAGTTTGATCGTTCCAATAATCTATTGTGGTTAAATCCTGGAGCATGCGGCAACAAAGGCTTTCATCACATGCGAACATTACTTCGTTTTACCATTGATAATGACAAAATAACCAACATGGAAGCAATAGAAATTGGAAAAAGAAGTGCAGCGAAACAATTCTAATTGTATTTTTACGTTATGTTGAACATGAAAAAGCTTTTTCTACTTTTTGCACTAAGTTTTGTGGCGATTATCACAAGCGCACAAACAGGAGGATTGAATAACTTTCAAAACTTGAATGCGTTTTATCATGCGCGAACAATCGGTTTGGGAGGTGATTTAATTGCAGTCAAAGATGGTGACATTAATCTAGGCTTATCAAATCCTGCGCTCATCAATGTTAAAATGATGGGAAAAGGGGCTATCAACCAATCCATACTTTCAGGAGGGGCAACAACTGGTAGTTTAGCTTATGGTAAGACTATTAAAAACGTTACTTCCAGTCTGAATTTCAGATACATCTCATACGGTAAGATGACTCGAACAGACATCAATGGAACTGAAACAGGAACATTTTCACCAGGTGATTTCATCATCGGTGCATCAGCTGCAAAAAATATAAATGAGCGCTTGCATATTGGAGCAACGCTCAATTTACTTTATTCACAACTCGACAATTACACTGCTTTGGGAACAAGCTTAACGATTGGTGGTGCATACACGAATGAGGAAAAACGCTTGGTAGTAGCTGGAGTAATCAAGAATTTGGGTGTTACAATTAAAAGTTATACTGGAACGCGCGAACCGCTTCCACTTTCAGTTGAAATTGGTGTCTCAAAAAAATTAGAGCATGCTCCCTTTCGATTTTCTGTGACTGGACAACATTTGCAACGATGGGATTTGAGTTATGTCGATCCGAATCAAAAAAATGAAATCGATCCATTAACAGGCGATACCATTTATGTGCAACGTGCAAGTTTTGCTGAAAAAGTAGCACGTCACTTGCGTTTTCAGACTGAATTATTGTTCGGACCTAAATTCCACCTACGCGTTGGATTTGATTACCAACGTAGAAAAGAATTAGCTGCAACTAATCGACCTGGTTTAGCAGGATTTAGTTTTGGTACAGGTATGTATTTCAAACGATTTACATTGGATTATGGATGGCTCATCTACTCAGCTGCAGGTTTCCAACATGCAATTGCAATTACAATTCCGATTGGCAAGCCGTAATATTTGCTATTTTTGTTAAAAATAACGTTATGAAAACGATTATACTTTTAACAATATCAGGATTTTTAACACTCACAAGTTTTTCTCAAATTCCCGATACAACTGTTCCTTTTTCATTAGAAGGTCAATTAAAAATAGACAAAGGAATAGCTTTTAGTGCTCCAACAATTAGATTACGTTACTTCCATTCACAAAATTTTGCAACACGGTATTCCATTAATATCGCACAATCAGGAAACACTAGTTTTCATTATCAATTTTCAGATTTATCTGGCGATGTTGGTACGGAGAAAAATCGTGCCTTGACTGCAACGTTTAATATAGGTTGTGAATATCACTTAAAAGGAACTGACAAATTTTCGCCCTATATAGGTGGTGATATTTTTTACGGGTTTGGAGCTTTAAGCAAAAATCGTGTGAATTATGACGGAAGTAATTGGACGATTAATTACAACAGCACTAATAAATCAAACTACACAAATATCGGCGTGAACCTTGTTGCAGGTAGTGACTATTATTTTACGAAGAATTTGTATCTCGGTATTGAATTTGGTCTTATTTGGAAAACAACATTTTACCACGAAGGAATAGAAACAATAACAATAGACAATCAGTCAGCCGTTTCTAAAACACCAAAATCATCATTGACAACTATTGGAAATAATTCTATTAGTTCGTTGCGCTTTGGTTGGCGTTTTTAATTACAAATTTCTAACAAGATGTCACAAAAAAAACGTATCAACATTGCCATAGATGGTTTTTCAGCATGTGGAAAAAGTACATTAGCAAAAGCTCTAGCAAAAAAATTGGATTATGTTTTTATTGATTCGGGTGCGATGTACCGAGGAGTGACGCTTTTTGCATTAGAAAATAATCTCATAGAATCCGATCAAATAGCTGTTTCACGTTTAATCGAGTTAATTGATTCGATCACGCTTTCCTTCGGACCTTTTGATAATAATGGAAACCGTCCGTTATTACTCAATGGAAAAAATGTAGCGGAAGAAATTCGATCACTTGCTGTTTCACAAAAAGTAAGTGAAATTGCTGCAATAAAAGAAGTTCGTGTTGCATTGGTCAAACAACAACAACAAATTGGTGAAGAAGGCGGCGTAATTATGGACGGACGTGACATAGGTACTGTTGTTTTTCCTACTGCTGAATTAAAGTTGTTTTTAACTGCAGATAGTCACATTCGTACACAACGTCGATTTGATGAAATGCAAGCTAAAGGAGATACAACATCATTTGAAGCGATTCAAGAAAATTTAGCGCACCGTGATCATTTGGACGTTACAAGAACAGAAAGTCCGCTTATTCAAGCTGATGACGCTATCGTCTTAGATAATTCTTTTCTTAATCAAGAGGAACAACTTGCTTTTGTTTTAAAATTGGTCGATTCTTTGCTAAAATGACAACCTATTAAAAAGCAATTAATACACATAATTATGTATTTTTAAATTAAACGTTTGAAAAAAGTATTTTTTGTTGTATTTTTAACAAAATATTTTTTTTACAAAAGTCACATGCAGTCAATTGGAAAAATAACAGAAGAAATCATTGGTAGAAGTCCATTTCTTCGCGAAGCAATGACAGATGATTTAATAAACATCTCTTCGTTGGCACGCAAAATCAAACCTGAAATAGAAGAAATTGTTGGAAAAGAAGTGAAAGAAGGGGCTATAGTCATGGCCATAAAACGCATGTCCCCAGGACTTTACCACCGATTAAACTATAAAATCACCAACATTATCGGTGAATTGGGTGATTTTCTTGTTCGTTCAAATCTTGAAGATTTTACATTTGAAAACACCGAATCTCTTCGGTTAAAACAAGCTGATTTAGTGCAACTTGTTAATGCTGATTCAGATGTTTTTTATACCATATGCCGTGGTGTAACGGAGACAACGATCATTGTTTCTCAAAGTATTTCAACTAAAATAAGTTCCCTTTTAGCTAAAGAACGCTTAAAATCGCACACCAAAGATTTGGCATCGATAACTGTAAAATTACCTTCTGTCAATTCTGAAGTCTACGGAATATATTATTATTTGCTAAAACATTTGGCTTGGGAAGGATTAAACATTGTAGAAGTTGTTTCTACAGCAAATGAATTTACAGTAGTTGTCAAACAAGATCATGTCGATAAAGCATTCAAAGTATTGATGCAATTGAAACGTGGTCGCTAAGGTCTTATTGAATCGGAATTAAATTCCCTTCCCCTGTTTTTATTACTGAAATTGCGCTTGGCGTTCCTTTATAACGGATATTTCCTCCTGCCTTGATGTATCCAGCCATTGGGATTCCGTTTGCATTCAAAGTAATGTCGCCTTGCGATTCAGAGCCAACATAAACAGAATCGGTAATTTGCAACTGGTCAACAGAACAAAAACCATTGCTTCGAACTGCAATTCGCGCTGTTTTTGTTGTTCCACTCAAATGATATTCTCCCCAACCGTGAGCTATATCAGCATTTACAACCAACGATTCTAAATCGAGCGTGACTGGCCCTGCACCATCGCGAATAAAGAGAACGAAATAATCAGATTTCAAAGTTCCTTGGCCAACAAGTGGTTCAGTTCCTTCGAAACGAATATTAGCAACATTTGTGCAATGAATTTCAACATGAATAAGGTTTTTAGGATTGCGTAAAAAATTACATTTATTACCATTTTCTAACGTCAACAGACCGTTGTCATTCGTCCAATTCACATGACCGATCAAATTCTCACCTCCTGTTATTACAAGCTTATCGGTTGAATCTTGTACCAGCGAATAACTCAAATGCCCCTTCAAAAATAAAGCTGTAAAATCCCCGACAGGTATTGAAATAGTTTTTGTTTCTCCAGCAAATTTCCAACAGGTTCTGTTTTCGGGTTTTTTACACGAAAAAAGCAGTGCTAGCAATACTGTAATTTGAAAAATTCGTTTCATTTCTTGTATTTAAACGTATATCCTATTCCCCACTCCGCATAGTCTGCTTTTGCCCAATGTGATTTTAACACCACATTTAACAATAATCCATTATCGCATTGATAACGTAGTCCAACACGGTGATAAATTTCATTATCTGCATCATACCTATCCTTCAAATATACGCCCATTCCAAGTATTATTTTCAGTTTATCAAAAGGCAAAACATACGCTGCATAGGTCCCTACTTGAAAAATACTCCATTGTGTTTTTGGAATGTATGCTTTGTAGCGAAATAACGATTGTTTTGAAATAAAATCAAATCCAAATTCCATCCCTACTTTTTGTTTGATGCGTTTTGAGAAAAAAGAGCTTATTGCATAGACGGGATAATCTTTTCCTCCAGTTGGAAACACCTCTTTTTTGGAAATAATACCAACAAGATGAAAATTCCAATGCTTAAAAAAAGGAGTTTGATTGATTGTAATTGGTGTTGAATAGTGTTTTTTCGTTCCAGCAATGTTGTGCGCATAACCAATACCAATGTATGGCATGTTTAGTCCAAGATTAGGTACTTTCGTTGAGGCATTTGAAAAATGTGTCACATCCAATGAGTAGATAAGTGCATTTTTTGGCGTGAATTTCCACCTCCCTTGTAAACCAAAACAAAGCAAAGCATTGATCGGCGTGCTTACAGCAACATTTTTATTGTTTGTTATTGGATCAAACACTTTTGAAACATACCCTAAACCAGCTGATATCTTAGCTGAAACAATGTGTGCTTTTTTATTGACGAACGGAAATTCAACAAACCCATATACACCAAAACCAAATCCTAGAATTTCATTATTCCCGAGATTAGACCCGTACAGGGTACATCCGACGAATGGATTCTTATACATTTTCGCCCAGTTTTTAGAGCTCATGATTCGCTTTGAAAAAGTTACTTCGGCTCCAAAAACACGGTCTTTGTACAAATGCCCCATCGTACCTCGGTGAGCAGCAAGAAATCCAAATTTTGGTTTTATTTCAATTGCACGTTCATCAGAAATAGAATCCTGAGCAAAAACGAAATGAGCAATAAAAATGAAAAACAAGAATAAACGCATGAATCAAAATTACAAATTTTCTTCTGTGTACATTTGTAAAAAAAATATTTATGGAAATCCTTTCTTCAGATCCGCGTTTAATTGCTTTTCAACGCTTGTTGACAATAATGGATGATTTACGTGAAAAATGTCCTTGGGATAAAAAACAGACAATCCAAAGTTTGCGGCATTTAACAATTGAAGAAACGTATGAATTAGCGGATGCAATTTCTCAAAACGATATGGATGGCATCAAAGGCGAATTGGGAGACATCTTGTTACACATGGTGTTTTATGCAAAAATCGGAAGTGAATTAGGTGCATTTGATATTACCGACGTTTTGAATGGTATTTGTGATAAATTAGTTCACCGTCATCCACATATTTACAGTGATACAGTAGCAGAAACAGAAGAAGAGGTCAAAGCAAACTGGGAAAAACTTAAATTAAAAGAAGGTAAAAAATCGGTACTGGAAGGAGTTCCAAACACGTTGCCTGCCCTTATAAAAGCAATGCGTATTCAAGAAAAAGTGAAAGGAATTGGATTTGATTGGGACAATGTGGATCAAGTCAAAGAAAAAGTAATAGAGGAATTCACTGAGCTACACGAAGCGCAAATCACAGGTAATGTAGACGAAATTGAGGATGAATTTGGCGATGTACTATTTTCTTTGGTGAATTATGCCCGTTTCATTTCTGTCAATCCTGAAGATGCTTTAGAACGTACAAACAAAAAATTCATGAAACGCTTTCAGTTAATGGAAGAATTAATGGCGAAAGCTAACGTTAACATCGCTTCAATGTCATTAGATGAAATGGATGTTTACTGGGAAAAAGCTAAAAACATGTTGCGTGATAATGGTAATAATGAACCGTTTAATCAATAACTAAACCGATCACTCATTTTTTCTTTAAAAAAAGCTGATGTACCAGAAGATTTCGTTATTTTCGGCTTCTTAAAATTCTATTGAACATACTATGAAAAAAATACTTTTTCTTTTTGGACTTTTTGCTTGCATTTCTTTTTCTTTTGGACAAGATCATATTTTGAGAGGATTCATCTACGATGCAGAAAATGGCGAACCTGTTCCTTTTGAGAAAGTTACATTAATCCCAACGATAAAAAGTATTTCAATAACAGGAGCAATTACAGATGTAAATGGTTTCTTTTCTATTCCAAAACTTGCAATGGGAACCTATTTGTTACGCGTTGAAGATTTGAATTTCAAAAATTACGAAAAGGAAATTAATATCACAAAAAAAGTAGGTATTACTGACATTCGAATTGATTTGATTACTCCTGATGCTAAAGAATCTTTTGACGTTGTCATTTCTGCGGAAACAAAAGCAAAAACTACCGAAGTATTGATTTCTCAAATAAAATTGGATAAAAAAGGAATTGAGCGTGTCCCATCTGTGGGTGCAGAAAACGATATAACTGCTGCATTTTCAGTAACACCAGGTGTTGTGACCACCGGAGATCAAGGTGGTCAATTGTATGTACGTGGTGGAACACCTATTCAAAACAAAGTCTTGTTAGACGGAATGACCATTTATAATCCGTTCCATTCGATTGGATTTTTCTCCATTTTTGAAACGGAATTGGTGAAAAACGTTGATATCTACACAGGTGGGTTTGATTCCAAATACGGAGGTCGTATTTCTTCAGTTATGGATATTTCATACCGTGATGGAAACAAAAAAGAATTTGGCGGAAAAGTTTCCACGTCACCGTTTATGGCTAAATTGGTCTTAGAAGGTCCGATTTACACTGCGAAAAAATCAGGTGATGGAGCTGGATCATATGTTTTCTCAGCGAAACATTCATTATTAGATTACACTGCAAAATCGCTTTACCGAAACGTAAATGAAGGAAATGGGTTGCCATTTAACTTTACCGATCTGTATGGAAAAATCACCTTAGCTTCTGGTCAAGGTTCTAAATTTTCATTTTTTGGATTTAACAATAATGACAATGTTGCTTACACAGATATTGCTGATTTAAATTTCAAGCAAAGCGGTGGTGGAATGAACTTTGTTCTTGTACCAAGTGGCTCGCCGATTTTCATTAAAGGACACTTAAATGGATCACGTTACGAAACTAGTTTCAATGAAGTAGGTACAAAACCACGTTCTAGTTCAATCGGTGGATTTGACTTAGGATTTGACTTTACATACTTTTTGAAAAAAGAAAGTCAAGTTGAATATGGAATAAACTTGAATGGTTTCAATACGGATTTCATTACGTACAACGAAGCAGCATCAAAAATTCAAATTCAAAACTTTACGACAGAGATTGGATCTTATATTAATGTAAAAAAAGTAACCAATCGCTTTGTTTTTCAACCAGGAATTCGTGTTCAAGCATACCCATCTCTTGGAACTATTTCAGTTGAACCTCGCTTTGGAATGAAATACAATGCTACAGAGAAATTCAGATTGAAATTTTCTGGAGGAAGATACACTCAAAACTTTACCTCTGCTTCCTCTGATAGAGATGTTGTGAATTTATTCAATGGTTTGTTGAGTGCTCCTACGAATGTGCAAGAAACGTTTATAACACAAAGTGGGAAAGAAAAAAATCCACAAAATGGTTTGCAAATTTCTTACCATGCTATTTTAGGAACTGAATTGGACTTATCTAAAAATTTAACAGTAAATATTGAAGGTTATTTCAAGTACTTCCCGCAATTAAGCAATATCAATGTAAACAAATTGTACGATGATGTTTCTGAGTTTTCATCTGTTGATGATGTGTACAAAAAAGACTTTTTAATTGAATCAGGCAAATCATACGGAGTTGATTTATTAGTAAAATATGCAAAAGATCGTTTGTTCCTTTGGGGAGTTTACTCGTTAGGAAAATCAACTCGTTGGGATGGATTCATTGAATATTTCCCTGTTTTTGATAGAAGACATAATATAAACATCGTAGGTTCTTATGCGTTTGGTAAAAAGAAAAATTTAGAGTTGAACATCCGTTGGAACTTAGGATCTGGCTTGCCATTTACACCAACTAATGGTTACTACCAACCTGAAAACTTTAACAACGGGGCAACGACAAATATCACAACTTCAAATTCTTCAAACATTGGTATATTGTTAGGTGAATTTAATAGTCAACGGCTACCTTATTATCACCGTTTAGATGTCACTGTTAAAAAACAACATACATTTGAAAACAAGACAGAACTTGAGATAACTGTTGGCGTAACGAATTCATATAATAGAAAAAATATTTTCTATAGGAACCGTGTTACCAACAAAACGATTTATCAATTCCCTCTTTTACCAAGTATGGGAGTTAGTTACCGTTTCTAATTGGTTATTTACTCCATTCCTCGAATGCTTTCAATTGAAGAGCTGATAACTCTTCGTTCTTAGGCATAAATGCAATACCGTATTCTAAATAAAAGAAACGTTGTACTTCTGGTAAAGTTACTTGCTTAATTATCCCTGCTCGGTTGATTGTGATTTCTTTTGTGTCGTTATCAAAGAAAGCCAACCAACGATCTAGTTCAACAGCTACAGCAATGTTATTTACAGCGATTATTTCGTCTTCCAACATCATTCCTGCAAGATCAGCTGGACTTCCAGGATAAATTGCTTTCACAACATGATTGGTTCCTTGTACCACCGTTTTGACTCCAGTTTTGGCGTGACTGTATTTTGAAGATGGCTTGTGCGTCAGAGATAATCCAATTGCTTTTAATGCTTCTGTAAGAATCGCTTCAAAAGGACGCGTTCCATAAAAATAATCATCAAAAACAGTTTGAAACTCCTCACCTGCTAACGACTTAACAACAGCCATATAGTCTGCTTCACTAACGCCTTTGTTTTTCAATGTGAAATTAAAATACAAGCGTTTCATCACCTCATCCAGTCCCAATTTATTAGCAGTTTTTATACGAATATGAATGTCGGTAACAAATGCTAACAAACAACCTTCTGTATAAATTGACACTTTGCGTCCAGGTGCTCCAGGTGTATAACCATCTAACCAGGTATCAAACGATGAATCTGCAACAGAATAAGCAAAACGACCAAAATTGTCAAAATGTTTCTGAAGCTGTTGTGTCAATTCGCGTGCGTATTCATTGAAGTTAAAAACGCCACTTTTGTACAACATCAAATCGCCCATATACGTGGTAACCCCTTCGCACAAATAGCCCAATTTGGAATAATTTTCTCGTTGATAATCGTACGGAAACATTTCAATCGGACGAATCGCTTTTACATTCCAAGTATGATACAATTCATGTGAACTAACACCAAGCAATTCAGGATATAATTCTTCAAAAACCGCATAACTTGGACCGAGCGTTATAACTGTTGAGTTTTGGTGCTCTACTCCGTGATAAGCTTTAGTTGGAAGAATCTGGAACATAAAATGATAATCCCTTACAGGGAATTCCATGAATTTTTCAATTTGTTTATCGGTAAACTGTTTGAAATCGTGAATGAGTTTTTTCCAATCTACATGAACGACACCATTAAACCACAAGTGAAAAAGTGTACCACCCGATTCGTATTGATTGTATTGCAATTGTTCAGAACAAATAAAAGGTGAATCAGCTAATTCATGATACGTTTTTGCACTTAACTGATTTGCTTCACGCTGCAAAGAAGTAGCTATTTTCCAATTTTCTGAAATGTTTAAGAGGACTGTTTGTTGTACATCCAATTCTTCTTTCAGATAAACAAAACAATTGATCGGATTGATGTATAATTGTTCGCTAGATAAAAAACTGGATCCTGCATTTAATTCTGCAGCGTAATAGTTATATTCAACTCGGATTTCTGCGTTTGCGGGATTGACTAATTGCCAAGATGAACTGTCTAATTTTTGAAAAGATACCGCCTTTCCAGCTGCATCAAAAACACGAAAATGGCGTACGTTTTTAGCAAAATTACCCAATTCATAACGTCCTGGACGCCATTTAGGTAAATACACAATTGTATTTTCGTTGACATTCGAAAAGACTATTTTGAACTGGATATATTGTTGATGCGCATTGTCAATTGAAATACTGTACTGAGCCATTTTGGATATTTTTTTCAAAGTTAGTAATTCATTCGTTAACACTTTACAGGTATTTAAGTGAATAATCCACATCTAACCATGTAATAATATTAAAAAATTAAACGGAATTGTTTACTTTCGCAGTGAATCCAATATTTGATTATTATGAACTACGATATTATCGTTCTTGGAAGTGGACCTGGTGGATATGTAACTGCTATCCGTGCTTCACAATTAGGATTAAAAACAGCAATCGTTGAGCGTGAGTCGCTCGGTGGTGTTTGTTTAAATTGGGGATGTATCCCAACAAAAGCTCTTATTAAAAGTGCAAATGTGTTTGATTATTTAACGCATGCTGCAGATTATGGTATCGATGTAAAAGATGCTTCTGTGGATTTCACGAAAATGATTGACCGTTCACGTGGAGTAGCAAGCGGAATGAGTAATGGTGTTCAATTTTTGATGAAAAAAAATAAGATTGACATCATCAAAGGTTTTGGAACAGTAAAAGCAGGAAAAAAAGTTGCTGTGACTGCTGAAGACGGAACAATTACTGAATACAGTGCTGAAAAAGCAGTAATTATTGCTACTGGCTCTCGTTCAAGACAATTGCCTAACTTGCCGCAAGATGGAACAAAAATCATCGGCTACCGTGAAGCAATGACATTGAAATCACAACCGAAAAAATTACTAATTGTTGGTTCTGGAGCTATCGGAATTGAATTTGCATATGTATACAATTCAATCGGAACAGAGGTTACAGTTGTTGAATATTTACCGAACATTGTTCCAATTGAGGATGAAGATGTTTCAAAACAATTAGAGAAATCGTTCAAAAAAGCTGGTGTTACTATCAAAACAAATGCTTCCGTTGAATCGGTAGATACATCTGGAAAAGGATGTGTTGTTACTGTTAAAACGGCAACAGGAGAAGAAAAAATCGAATGTGATGTCGTTCTTTCTGCTGTAGGAATTCAAGCAAACATTGAGAATATCGGTTTGGAAGAATTAGGAATTGTAACTGACAAAGGACGTATTCTTGTCAATGATTTTTACCAAACAAACATACCAGGTTATTATGCAATTGGTGATGTAATCCCAACAGCTGCATTAGCACACGTTGCTTCTGCTGAGGGAATTATTTGCGTAGAGAAAATTGCTGGACATCATCCAGAACCATTGGATTACAACAACATCCCAGGATGTACTTACAGTTCACCTGAAATAGCTTCAGTTGGAATGACAGAGAAAGCTGCTAAAGCTGCTGGATACGAATTGAAAATTGGTAAGTTCCCTTTCTCTGCATCAGGAAAAGCAAGTGCAGCTGGTGTGAAAGACGGATTTGTAAAATTAATTTTTGATGCAAAATACGGCGAATTATTAGGAGGCCATATGATTGGTGCAAACGTTACTGAAATGGTTGCAGAATTAGTTGCGGTAAGAAAATTAGAAATCACTGGTGAAGAATTGATCAAAACAGTTCACCCTCACCCTACAATGTCAGAGGCAATTATGGAAGCTGCCGCTGCAGCATATGGTGAAGTGATTCACTTATAAGAATAAATTTTAAAGCAAAAAAAAACCTGGATTAGTCCAGGTTTTTTTTTGCTTAATATTGATGTAAATTAATTACCAATCGTTATTTTCATTCCAATCACTCCAATTAATCTGGTGTAATCATCCGTGTATTTTTTCCACGAATAATCATACTCCATTGTTGTTCCATTATAAATTGAACTCATGGTGTAATTAGTCGCTCTATATCCTCCAATTCCTAATCCAATGTAATAATCAAATGCAAAATTATCGGACAACCATTGTTGGTAACCAACATTAAATGTAAACATCGTTTCGTTTGAGTAAGCCGCTTGATTTGGCAACGGAATATCTAATGCAGTGTATTCTGAGTTAAAACGTCTGTATTTGATTCTTGGTGAGACATATAACTTATTCATTGCCCAAGAACCCTCAAGTGGATAATAACGAACAGCAGCCGAAATTAATCCTCCCATTCGTGAATTAATTTGATATTGGTTGTAACTATCGAAATAAAAACGATTCCCGCCTAAATTTGAAATTGTCGGTCCAAGTTCAAATTCCACGGACACTTTATCGTCAATTCGTTTTTCCCAACTAAAATTTAATTCACCTATTGTCATTCGAAGTGGATCAAATTTGAAAGCGTTGTAATTTTCAACGTTTCTATCTACTGATTTTCTTTTTGTTGTTTTTGATGAACTACCTTGTTGTCTAACAACAACTTGTTGAGCATGTAGTGTAGAAAAACTTAACAAAATAGTAAATGATAATATGATTTTATTTTTCATTTTTTATTTATTTGAAGTTAAAAGTATTAAAAAAACAAGTTGGATAAAAATCTAAACTGTTAAATTATGCTGAACCGAAATTGCAGCACTGCTCGTATCTCTTTTAATTCCCTGTTGAAAAGTAACATCAATGCGTCCTAAAAACAAGCCTGCATAACCAACTTGATTGATTAACGTGTTTTCTCCGCTTTTATTTTTCACCGCAATTGCTGAACCTAAAAAAGTATGAGTATGTCCTCCAATTATCAAATCAATTCCTGTAGTGTTTTGTGCTAACACTTTATCGGAAACCTTGTTTTCATTTGGATAATCAAAACCCAGGTGAGACAAACAAATAATGTAGTCACAACCTTTTGAGCGCAACATCGTTACTTCTTTTTGTACTGCAACGATTGGATCCATATATGTTATCTGTTGTGCAACATCATTCGCAATTAATCCATTTAAATCAATTCCTACTCCAACAATTCCGATTTTCAATCCACCTCTTTTAATGATTGTATGCGGAGTAACCAGTTCTTTTAATGCCGTTTTATCTAATTGATAATTACAATTAACAACTTTGAAAGCTGCATGTTTTTTTGCTTGCACATAACCTGAAATACCAATATCAAAATCGTGGTTACCTAACGTGACGACATCGTATTTCATTTGGTTCATCACTTTCATTTCAAGTACCCCTTTGTATTTGTTGAAATAGGGCGTTCCTTGAAAAATATCTCCAGCATCCAATAAAAGTACGTTTGCTTCTTCGCTTCTAATTTGATTGATGAGGGTAGCTCTTTTTGCTACGCCACCTAAATTAGGGAATTTTGGATGTTCACTCGAAAAAGGTTCAATATTAGAGTGGGTGTCATTAGTATGAAGAATCACCAATTTGATTGAGGCATCTTTTTTAGCACTCATCAACGTTGGAGCAACAAAGGCTGCACCGGCTAATAAGCTTGTTTGTTGAATAAATTTTCTGCGTTTCATTCTACCAGTTTATTCGTTCAGGATAGTTAATTTTCCCAATTTCTTGTTGATCTACAACTGTTTGAATCAACACATCTCGCAACAAAGTGTTATTCGTTTTCATTTCAATAGCATTTTGAAAAAAGTACATTTTATCGCCACCATTTGCAAGGAAATCAGTTGTTATTACCCAAATGTAATCATTCGAATTGGATTCCTTAGATAATAAAAACGCACCATTTTGAATAGTAAATCCAGCAATTGGCTCTCCACCTGTCATTTTCAAATACGCAAGAATTTCAGATTTAACACTAATTGGTAGTTTTACGGCTACTAAGCGATTATCAAACGGCATTACTTTAAAAATATCCCCTTTGGTAATTGGTCCTTTCGAGAGTGAGGCACGTATCCCGCCTGTATTTAACATACAAATCACAGGTTCATTGTTCATTTGTTCTACTTGAACAACATAGTTAAGTGCGGCATCGGCAACCCATGAACCCAAGTTACTACTTGGTCGTACTACCTGAAAATCAACAAATGAACGACCGATAATTTGAGACATTTCTTTGTCCAATTCGCGTTTATAAGGAGCAACGAGTGAATCAATTTCAGGATTTTCAATTACACTTTGATCGATGCGTTGATTGATATCTCGCGCAACCTGCGGTTGTAAATAAGAAGAGCAGGCTGTAACCCCTGCTCCTATTAAGACAATCGATAAAACAATTGCAAATTTCATGTTATTCTATCACTAAATTGCGTGATACAACACCTTTTGGAGTTGTCACCGAAACCACATAAATTCCTTTGGCAAAGTCAGCAGTTGACAAGTGAACTACTGGTAATGACTGATTACCATTTGAAGCGACACATTTTCCTGTTGCATCAACAATTGTGTACGATTCTATGGTTAAACCATTTACTTGTAAATACAAATCAGTTGAAGCTGGAACAGGGAAAACTGTGAAATTAGCTTGTAACAATTCATCAATACTCAAACCACAATTTGTAGCATCATACGTCATGTTTGTGAAATTAATAACACAAGCAAAGTCAACACTATCAACAAAAGGATTACGGTTATTTTGTTGCGCGAAAATGTATTCGTTACGAGCAATTTCGTAATTATCTGGTAAATCTTGGTAATGCCAGTTTTTGATTACATCTTGTGGTTGATTAGTCCCTAAGCCCCATCCAAAACCACTAATTCCATTGTAAGCAGTTGCCATGTACATCATTGCACGTGCAGCATTTCCTTTTTGTTCATCTCTTGGTTCGTAAACCAATTGAGCACCATTATATCCTGCACTTCCGTCTAAATAATTATAAACTACGTTACCTGTAATGATATCCATTGGTAAATTACTTCGAACCGAATTCGCTTTAATTTGATTTACAGGATATAAATTGTGTTGATCTGAATATTCTGGTTTTGCTGGTGTTCCGTCAGCAGGAAAAGTTGGCATCCAAGAATGGCAATACGAGTGTTCACGTGAGTATCCAACCGCTGTCCAATCGAAAGGGTCGTTGAAAACTTTGCGTTCACCTGTATACGAACAAACAACGAAAGAACGGCCTTGTGTTGTGTCTCTTACTTCAAATTGATTCATAACTGTTGGTTTGTAATTACCATAAGTTATTACCGTATGCGGATTGATTAATGCGGTTAAGTCGCTAATAAAAGATGTTGAAGTTGAATTAATTCCAGCGTAATATGCACCAATTTGTTGTCCTTGTGACGTTACTGTTCCTGTTAAAGGAGCTGCTGTTCTGTAATTTTCAAATCCTGCAGGGCCATTGAATGCATAAACTGCAATGTGGTATGTTTGATTAGCAATCACATGTCTTGGCGCAAACGCAGTTGCAGGTCCGATATACGCAATTTTTCCATTTCCGATTATATCACCTCTTTGGTATGTAGTACCATCAACTGGTGCTCCTACTACTGGTGCTCCATTCGACCAAACAACGACGTAATTTTCAGCAGTTGAACTGGCAGTAAACGTTCCATTGAATGCATACGCTTTGACGTTACTAAAAGCTAAACCTGTCGGTTGAGCTGTCGGTTGAGAAGCAATATTATCATTACCAATTCCATATAGATTAATTACATATGCTGCTTCATCGGCATCATCAGAATTGATTGTTAATGTTCCAAAGCGCGACCCGTTTCCTGTTGGGTTGAACTGAATTGTTAAATTAGCAGTTCCATTTCCTCCAATAATTTGATTGGTAAAAGCAGATGAAAATTCAGACGCATTCGTACCTGTAAAACCAGCACCTGAAACAGTTAAGTTACCTATTCCTAAATTTTGAATAGTAACGGAAGTTACTGAATTTGTTCCGACAACATATTGAGTACCGGTCAAATAATTAACCCCACCAATTTTAACGTTAATTTCTTTGACAGGAGCAACATAAGGAATAATGTCATTTGCATCACGTGGTAACAATTGGAACGTATTAAACTGACCCAACAATCCAAAAACAGTTACAGGTCCTGTTGGAATAGCAACTCCAACCAAATTTGTTCCAGTCGTAGCACGAACTTGCAACGTGTTCGTTCCATCTGTAACTGTGTAATTTGTATTTCCAGCAAAAATTCCTGTTTGGGTAAATGTTACATTATCAAAACGCAACAATTGAGCTTCATAAGCTTCACCAACATTTGAAATCGGTAATGGAAGAGCTGAAGGAGTTGTACTTGTACCTAATGCTTGAAACGAATTAGTTGGAGAAATCTCTAATAACCCATTATAATCATACAAAACACCCGTAACTTCAACAGAATCACCTCTTAAAACGGAACTTAGATTAGATCCATAAGCAGGAATAGCACCTGTTCCATCTTGAATGTAACGGATTGCTCCCAATTCAGGACCATTTGTTGCAACACCTCTTACAGTAACAATTTGACCTATTGCTAGGTTTCTTGCTGCACCGATGTTTGCTTGTCCAAAAGAAAAGTAACTTCCCAATACACACAAGCCTAATAAGATTTTTTTAGTCATCGTTTTGTTTTTTTTAAATTAAAATTGAACTCCAACAGAAAGATTAAATCGGAATCCTTGCCCAAACATTACAGAAGCAGAATTTGCATCAAAATTATAAGGTGCGTAAAAACTATTTGTAGCGTCAGCAATGTATTTACTATTCAATAAATTTGAAATTGAACCATTAAAGAACAAATTTACTTTGTTTATTTTATGAGAATAACCTGCAAATAAATTTAACAAACCATAAGCAGGTATTTGCCATGATTCACGTCCACCATTTGTACCTTGTAAAGAAAACGGACTGAAATTCGCATAATAACGATCAAACCATTGGTATTGAACTTTGATGTACAATTTTTCCATTGGTTCGTAACGGAACCCAATATTCATCATTGTTTGAGCTGCATCACCAACATGAACTCCTTTCGCATCAAATGTGAACGAATAATCAAATTCTGGCACATAAAATGTTTCCGAAGAATTCCATTTCCAATCGCCGTATGAGAACATAAATTCACCCGAAAGTTTTTTATTTACTTTGTATGCGAAATCGACTTCACCTCCATAATGTATCGCGTCCATTCCATTAATATTCAAATAGATACTATTAGTAGGATCTAAAGGATCAGGTACAGAAACACCAAATGGGAACGGTTTATTCTTCCAATTGGTTGCATAAGCATTAATGCTTACACCAAAACGTTTATCTGCATAATTATAACCTAGTTCAAGTGCTTGAATGATTTCGTTTTTTATTTCTCTAAAGTATGTGTTTGTATTATTGTCAATTACATTGCTGAATTGTGGTGTTCGTGACAAATAACCTATGTTCATAAAAACAGTCGATTCTTCATTCAAGGTATAACTTGCACCTGCTTTGATTGTTGCTCCAGGTATCGTTTTCCATGCTGTTTTGTTGTAATCTAATCCTGCTGAAGAAGCATTGTAGGTATTTCCATTATATACAATTGTATCAGTTGCACCAATTTCTAAAACAGTGTCACCTACGGTTAAGCGCTTTTTCATAAAATAATCTGCTCCTTTGTAAGAATTTAATACACCAGATATGTTTACAAAGGTTGTCCATCGAGTATTAGAATATTCTGCTGAACCAAACAATCCCGCCCATTGTACAAAACCATCTCTGTCTTTGTTATAAGAATTTAATGCAATTTTATCACCCTCTCTACGTATTGGAGAAGCATTGTTTCTGTCTGCTGCATTGATATAGTAATCTCCTCCTAAAATATCGTTTATCTCTTGATAATGAGACCCTTTGTAATAACGGTAATCGAGTCCACCTGCAAACGATAAATTCTTTGAGTAATTGTATTGAAATTGACTCAAATAACCAACCCAAAAATGGTTGTTGACACTTGAAACAAGCACTTGAGTTGATTTTAACTCTGTTGCAGAATATTGTGGATCGATATTTGGACCTCCAAATAATTGATCGACACGATTTGTTTGTACAATTTGATCCCAATCGATATGACCATCAGCAGTATATGATATACCACTTGAATTTGCCAATCGTGTTCCACCTCCTCTACCGATGGACATGTAAGCGATATTTGAAATTGACAATTTCTTATTGACAACCCAAAAATCTTTTAACGTAATTTGTGGTTTGTGGTAATAGTTGAGACGTTCGTTTTTTATTTCTCTTTGTCCATCTTCATTCGTTATGTAACCATAATGTTGATTGAAACGAACCCCTTTATCCATGGGACTAGCGTAATCTATTGGTGCACCTAAATCACGTGCAATAGTTGAATCCCAGTATTGTATTTTTTGGTTAAAAGAACGTTGTCCATGACGTTGAGGAGCACCGAAAGCTGAAAGGGAAATCAAGTGATTGACTAATTTCTTTTGAACCTTTACATAATAAAAAGCACCTTCCGTATTGGTACCCTCAACCCAACCATTTCCTTTTTTATAAGATCCAGAGAATGTAACGCCATAGCCATTCTTTAATAATCCTGAGTTATAGGTTAACGATGATCGGAAAAAATCACCTGTTGCATATTCCTGTTTGTACGTAATTCCTTTTCTACCACCAATTCCTTGTGTTACGATATTCATTGACCCTCCAACTGAAGGCATTGATAATTTGGTTGCTCCTAAACCACGTTGTAATTGAATTTGACTAGTAATTGCATCTAATCCAAACCAATTAGACCAATATACCGCACCATTTTCCATGTCATTAACAGGAACACCGTCTATCAAAACACCAATGTTTCGTTGGTCAAATCCTCGAACAGTGATGCGCGCATCACCATCACCACCTCCAGTTTGTGTAGCATAAACTCCTGGGGTTGCATTCAACAACATTGGAATATCACGTGAACCCAATTCTTCCAAAATCTTCTTTTCAGAAATTTTTGTGATTGGAACTGGCGTTTTTCTGTCTTGTGATATGTTCGCAATCACTTTAATTTCTTCAATTTCTATGCCTCCACGCATGGTTAATGCTAAAATAATTTCAGGCTTATCTAATTTGAAATTAAGCGTTAATGTATCCAAATCATCTGCCCCGACAGTCAACACATAGGATCCATATGGAATGTTTAAAAATTCAAACGATCCATTTTCCTTAGAGAAAACTTTGTAACCACCTGATAGTTGAACATAAGCAAATGGTAGCACAACATTGTCTGTTTGAATGACTCCTTTGACTGTACCAGTATTTGAGGTCGTTTGTGCAAACAAAAAAACAGGCAACAAAAACGAAAAAACAAGTGAAAATCGTGTCATAAATAAACAAAAAGAGGTCGTTTTTACACGACCTCAATAAATAAATATTCTATTATTTTACAACAACTCTTTTTGAGCTAATTGTACCATCATTTTGAGTGATTCGAAGAATATAAACCCCGCGATCGTTTCCTAATTTCAACGTCATCATTGCAGTAGCATTATGTGTTGCTTTTCCAACAAACTGACCTAAAGCATTGTAAATTTGAATTTCTTTGATAGAACCCGCACCTTTTACAGCAATAAATCCATCTGCTGTAGGATTAGGATAAACAATAATTTCTTCTTGTGTGTTTTCAACTGCACTTAAGTTATTACACTCACAATTGTGTGTTCCTAATGAGAACCAGTTACCAAACTGAATTGGGTTTCCGCTTGCTCCTGAAAGGGTATCACCGTTAGCGTCGATAATGTAAGTTACCGCTGGAATAGAATCGTATTGTAATAAGGGATCAAAAAATGAAGGATTTGCAGTAACACCTTTCAAAACAGTTGATTTTCGAATCAATGAGTGATCACGTGTTACCATTACACCTTGTCCGTTATTGTACGGAAAAGACGATGTCCATGCTCCATCTGGAGATGAAGTACCTCCGTTTTCATTCAATGGATTTTCACCTATTTTACCAAATACATCGATGATTTGAAATCCTGTTGCAGTATTCACATTTGCAGTCGAAGTAGTAGGTAAAACTCCTTTTGCTAACATGATCGCATCGTTTCCATTCCAATAAAAAGAATTAGATGTTGTGTAAACTGGCGCATAAAAACCATCAGCACGTACTTCCAATGAATCCCAAATTGGAGCTTCTTGACCTGTTCCAGCAGGATCACGTTTGTCTAACACGGCAACATAAACTCCTCTTGGCGGAACTGTTCCATTTAACTGAATCGCATTTGCTACGGTTGCAGATGCGGAACCATTTGAATAGCGTGCAACAAAATACTCGCTTAAATCAACAGCAACATTCGAAGGATTGTAAATTTCTAACGCTTTGTTGTTTGACCAACCTTCAACATACTCTGAAATGAAAATTTTCGTACAATCTTGTGCTTGCGCAACTGAAGATAATAGCCCTAAAAAAAGTAATGCTTTTTTCATACTTGTTTGTTTTTAAAATTTTGAAAATGCTTTTGGAAAATGTACAAAATGTTTTTGTTGAATAACAAAAGAGATAACTGTTTTTTACTTAAAAAACTGATATTCAACGAAATGTTCATTTTTTTTTAGTACATCACATATTGTCGTTACTTCGAAGTGGTTTCAACATAAAAAATATGTATCAAGGAGAACACAGCGAAATTTTCAAAACAAAAATAGTGTTTTTTATTTTTGCTTGGATTATCGAATTATTAACATTTTAGAAAGAATTTTCATTTCGTTGTTAAAAACACTGATTTACAATTTTAATAATACCTGCGACAAGTTTAATTTCAAGCTTTCTTCTTCATACAAATGGATGTTTGTATATTTGTTTCAAACATGACAAGATGAAATTTTTATTCCCATTACTATTTTTGTTTGCTTTTGTTGCAAACAGCCAACAACTGAGTGTTGAACGCATTTGGAAATCTTCCGAATTTGCTGCAAAAGGTGTGCAAGGATTCACTTCATTAAATGATGGTGAACATTTTACACGCATCGTGAGAAATCAAGATGGAACAAGTTCATTGATGCGTTATTCATTCAAAGACTTCAAAGGAAAAGGTGAAGAATTAGTAAACTTATCTACCATCTCTTTTAATGGCCAAAAACTTAATATTGACGATGCTAGTTTGTCTAAATCAGGAAACAATTTGTTGATTTCTACTAATACTGTGAGTATTTATCGTTACAGTTTCAAAACTATTTACTTTGTCTACAACCTTCAAACGAAAAAAACGGTACAACTTTTTTCCAATGATACACCGCAAACATTAGCAACTTTTTCTCCAGATGAATCGCAAATTGCCTTTGTTGCTGGAAACAATCTTTATAATTATACCTTCAATACTGGAGAGACAACGCAACTAACGTTTGATGGCGCCCAAAACAACATCATTAATGGTACAACGGATTGGGTCTATGAAGAGGAATTTGCCATTACTCAAGGTTTTGCTTGGTCACCTGATTCTAAATACATCGCTTTTTTGAAGTTTGACGAATCTGCAGTGAAAGAATTTTCTATGGCTATGTACGGTGAATTATATCCAGAAAACTACACGTTCAAATACCCGAAAGCTGGTGAAGATAATTCGAAAGTGAGTTTACAAGTAACACCAAGTACTCAAGCTGCTGCACAACCTGTTAATTTAGGAAATTACGAATACATTCCACGCTTTCAGTGGTCACCAATCAAAAACCAATTGGTTGCTATAACGTTAAACAGACATCAAAGCGAAATCAATTACCACCTTGTTTCAAATCCAAGTATTCCTAGTAGTGTGGTCTTCTACAACGAAAAATCGAGCACCTATTTGGAAAGTGAATTTTTGTTATTCATGAGCGATGGCAAATCGTTGTTACACAACTCAGACAAAGATGGTTACAATCACATTTATCAACTAGGCTTTGATGGACAACAAAAACAAATCACGAAAGGTAATTGGGAAGTTATTGATGTTTATGGATGCAACGACAAGTTAAAAACCATTTATTATTCTTCATCAGAAAACGGTGCTATTAATAAAGTGCTTTATGCTGTATCCTTTGATGGAAAAACGAAAAAAGTAATTTCACCTGTAATGGGAACAAACAACGCTGAATTTTCAGTTGGTTGCAATTATTTTGTCCGTTCTAGTTCACAAGCTAATGCTCCTGCTACGTATACTTTGTGCGATAAAACAGGAAAAGAATTGATTGTACTAGAAGACAATGCGTCACTTCGTGAAAAGTTAACGAAATTAAACTTACCTAGTAAAGAGTTTTTACAAGTAAAAGGAGCTGATGGAACATTGTTAAATGCTTGGATGATAAAACCAGCTAATTTTGACCCAAACAAGAAATATCCTGTTTACTTCACCATTTACTGTGGACCAGGTTCAAATACCGTATTAAATAAGTGGGATGGCGCAAATTACATGTATCATCAATTATTAGCAGAGAAAGGATATATCGTTTTCTCAGTTGATCCACGCGGAACAATGTATCGTGGAGCAGCATTTAAAAAATCGACTTATTTACAATTAGGTAAGTTAGAAACAGAAGATTTAATTGCTGTAGCGCGCCAATTGCAAAAAGAAAGTTATGTTGATCCTACACGCATCGGAATTCAAGGATGGAGTTATGGTGGATTCATGACCTCACTTGCAATGACAAAAGGGGCAGCTATTTTCAAAGCAGGCATCGCTGTTGCACCTGTTACAAATTGGAGAAATTACGACAACATATATACCGAGCGTTTCATGCAAACACCAGCAGAAAATGCAACAGGATATGATGATAATTCACCTGTAAATCATGCTGACAAGCTCAAAGGCTCTTTTTTATTGATTCATGGTTCAGCTGATGACAATGTTCATTATCAAAATACCATGGAATTTATCAATGCTTTAGTTGCGGCGAACAAACAATTCGATTTGTTTATTTACCCCAATAAAAATCATGGTATTTATGGAGGGAATACACGTAACCATTTGTTTACAATGTTATTAGATTTTACCCTGAAAAATTTATAATATTCACTGTAACTGTACCATTTCTGTTAAATAAATAGAAAAATTCGTTGTAACTATAATTAATTAGCAAAAAAGATGATATCCAGATAGATTATTGTTTTTTTCTTTCTTAATTTAGTGCGGTAAATAAAAAAGTTAGAAAACATTTCGAAAACACATCATGGGCGAAATTGCAAAAATTGAATTAGGAGGAAAAGTATATGAGTTTCCTGTAATTGAAGGTACTGAAAACGAAAAGGCAATTGACATAACTAAATTACGTCAAGAAACAGGGTACATCACGTTAGATTCTGGTTACAAAAATACAGGAGCTACGTTGAGTGCTATTACTTTTCTCGACGGAGAAGAAGGTATTTTAAAATACCGTGGTTATCCGATTGAACAATTAGCTGAAAAAGCGAGTTTTCTTGAAGTTTCTTACTTATTAATTTACGGAGAATTACCAACTAGTGCTCAATTAGAAGAATTCACTTCGAACATCACCAAACATACATTGGTGCACGAAGACATGAAACAATTCTTTGAAGCATATCCAGCTCAAGCGCATCCTATGGGAGTATTGTCTTCTATGGTTTGTTCGTTATCTACTTTTTACCCTGAGTCACTAGACCCAAACAGAAGTGCAGAAAAGAAAAATCTGACTATTTTACGCTTGATGGCAAAACTGCCAACATTAGCAGCTTGGGCTTACAAAAACTCAATGCGTCATCCATTCATGTACCCCAAAAACGAGTACGATTATTGCAAGAACTTCTTGCACATGATGTTTGCGATGCCAACTGAGCAATACGATATCGATCCGATTGTTGTTTCTGCGTTGAATAAATTATTAATTCTTCATGCTGATCACGAACAAAATTGTTCAACTTCAACTGTTCGTATCGTTGGATCATCACAAGCAAATTTATACGCTTCTATTTCTGCAGGTATTTCTGCACTTTGGGGTCCATTACACGGTGGTGCAAATCAAGCAGTTATTGAAATGCTTGAAAAAATCCACAATGACGGAGGTGACGTAGACAAATGGGTATTAAAAGCTAAAGATAAAGACGATTCATTCCGATTAATGGGATTTGGTCACCGTGTTTACAAGAACTTTGATCCACGAGCTACTATCATCAAAAAAGCAGCTGATGATGTACTTGAAAAATTAAAAATCAATGATCCATTATTGGAGATTGCTAAAAAATTAGAGAAAGTTGCATTAGAGGATGATTATTTCAAAGCTCGTAACTTATATCCTAACGTAGATTTCTACTCTGGTATCATATACAAAGCGCTTGGAATTCCAACAGATATGTTTACTGTGATGTTTGCAATTGGTCGTTTACCAGGATGGATTGCTCAATGGAAAGAAATGGTTGAGGCAAATGAGCCAATTGGTCGTCCTCGTCAAATTTACACAGGAGCTGTCACTCGTGACTACGTAGCTATTGAAAATAGAAAATAAGAATTACTCAAACACAAAAAAGGCGTCATTACTGACGCCTTTTTTGTTTCATAATACCTTGTATTTATTCTTCCTCTTCCTCAGAAGTTTCAGCTTCAACTGAATCTGCATGTTGATTCTTCGCTTTTTTCGATCCGTCGTATATTGTGAATTTACGGAATGAACATTCCAAATCGCCATTAAACAACTTGATTTTTCTTTCTGGTCGCAAACCCACCGATTTAAATCCTTCTTCACTCGAAGAAATTACCCAACATGTATAACCTTGTAATTGGTGTTTAAAAGTCGAACCAATTTGTTCGTACAATTCAACAACATCTGTCGCTAAACGTTCACCGTATGGTGGATTGGTAATCAATGTTCCTTTTTCTTCAGGAAATTTCACATTAGCAACATCTTCCACTTGAATTGGAATAAAACGTCCGAACGAAAAATTTCTAAGATTACGTCGTGCAATCGTCACCATATCAGCGTCAATATCTGAACCTGTAATGATACACGGCAATTCTTTCACGATTTTATTAGCAGCGGCATGCATTTCCTCCCAAAGAACACGATCGTAGTTTGTTAAGTTTTTAAAAGCATAATGCGTTCGTTCTATCGTTGAAGGAATTCCCGTTGCCAATAAAGCAGCTTCTATTAACAAGGTTCCAGAGCCACAAAACGGATCTACAAACGTTGATTTTCTATCCCAACCTGATAAGCGAATCAAACCAGCCGCAACAACTTCATTCAAAGGAGCTTCACCAGTCGATTGACGGTAACCTCTATGAAAAAGTGGCAAACCGCTTGTGTTTACAGACAAGGTTCCTTGATTTTCACGCACGTATAAATCAATGACAACTTGTGGAGTGCGGATGTTGACATCAGGACGTTCACCTGTTTCTTTTCGAAAAACATCAGCTACAGCATCTTTCACTAACAAGAATGGAAACTGTGAATGTTTGAATAAATGGGAATTAACGGCTCCTTTAATCGCAAATGTTTTATCGACACCAAACAAACTTGGCCAGTCAACTTTTAACGCTTCTTTGTACAAATCATTTTCTTCAGAAATCTGAAACGAACGCAATTCAACCAAAACTGAAAGCGCACATCGTGCAAATAAATTGATGCGGTAAACATCTTTCCATGTTCCTGTGAGTTGAACCGCTCTGTTTAGTTTTTCAGTCGTTTCGTAACCTAACTCCTTTAATTCCTCTTGTAAAACTTCTTCTAACCCGAAAAAAGTTTTCACAACTATTTTTATTGTTTTTTCCATTCGTAAAATGGGTAATCATTACTGGATTACCACAATGACAAAGGTACAGTTATTAATTAGGAAGTGAGCAAGATTTTCAGTTCAAATGAATTCACAAATAAAATTAAGCAAAAAGAACTCCATTAATAAATTCGATTTCCCTGCTATATTTCGTAAATTTGAAAAAAAAACAGTTGAAAATTCGCGTCAAAATTCTATTCGTACTGATGCTACTCGGTTCATTTCTTTCCTTTAGTCAAGGTGTTGGAGTGGTGTTGAGTGGTGGCGGTGCTTCTGGTTTTGCACACATTGGAGTTTTAAAAGCCTTAGAAGAAAACAACATACCTATTAACTTCATTTCAGGTACATCAGCTGGTGCGTTTATTGGGTCACTTTACGCTTGCGGAATGAGTCCAACCGAAATTGAAGCCTACGTCAAAAGTGAAAAATTCATGCTCATGACTAAAGGTGAAGTCGAGCAAAAACAGGAATTTTTACTACGAGAAGACCCTGTAAATTCATCAATAATTAGTTTTTCTTTTTCAATCGATAGTCTTTTTAAAAAATCATTACCTACCAACTTCGTTCGTCCTGAATTATTGGATTTTGAAATGTTACGTATACAAGGTAGAACTGCTGCGACTTTCCAAAATAATTTTGACAGTTTATTTGTGCCCTTTCGATGTGTTGCGAGTGATATCGTTGAAAAAAAAGGAGTCGTATTTGCAACAGGTAATTTAAACGAAGCGGTACGTGCATCAATGACTTATCCGTTTTATATCAATCCCATAAAGATTAATGGAACCTTGTATTTTGATGGCGGTTTGTACAACAATTTCCCAGCAGATGTCATTTACGATCATTTTAATCCTGATTTTATAATCGGTAGTAAGGTATCTTACAATGCAAAGCCACCCAAAGAGGACGATTTGATTAGTCAATTAACCAACATGTTGGTGGCGCAAACTAATTTCTCTTTGCCTTGTACAAACGGAATCATTATAGAACCAAAAACGAGTATTCAAACGTTTGATTTTGAAGCTGTTGAAACTGCTATAAACGATGGGTATAATGCGACTTTGTTGATCATTGATTCAATTCAAAAAGAAATTTCTTTGCGCGTTACACCTCAAGAAATGGCTAAAAAGAGAAGTGTTTTTTTGAATAAGGTTCCACCAATGACAATCAATAATGTTGAAACATATCATGCAAATGATAAAGATGAACGATATGTTCAACAATCAATTCTAAAGAAAAAGAATAATCAAGTAATAGATGAAAAACATTTCGAACGCCGTTATTTCCGAACGTATGCTACTCCTCAAATTAGTTACTTATTCCCTACTCTTTCACTTGGAAAAGACAGTTCGTTTGCGCTGAAAATTGCAGTAACAAAAGCAAAGCAATTCCGTGTTGACGTGGGAGGCGTTTTATCATCTCGAGCTATTAATACTGGATTTTTACAATTAAATTATTTGAATGTAGGTCGTATCGCAACTGGAATAAATGCAAACACCTATTTTGGAAAATTTTATGGTTCCGGAAAAATTGGCGTTGACCTTCATTTGCCGACTTACTGGCCATTGTCCATTAGTACTTATGGGACAATCAATCGCTGGGACTATTTCAGGAGTTTTGCAACGTTTTTTGAAGATGTAAAACCTTCTTTTTTAGTACAATACGAATCGTACATTGGGGCACAATTAAAATTACCAATCTTCAATAATTCAAAATTGGCACTAGATTACCGGTTTGTTGAGTTAGAAGACAGTTATTATCAATCTGAAAACTTCACGAACAAAGACACCAGTGACTTAACTACTTTCAAAGGAAATGTATACACCTGTTTTGTAGAGCAAAATACACTCAATAGAAAACAATATGCTACTTCAGGTTCGTTATTGAGTTTGAAATTCAGGTTTGTATCAGGAGATGAACACAGTATTTCAGGGTCTCAATCTACGGAACAATACGATTACAAAAAGCACCATCAATGGATAAACCTCTATGGAGAAGCACAACAATTTCTCGTCGCTAAAAAAAGAATTTCCATTGGTATACATGGTGTTGCTAGTTTAACAAGTCAATCGTTATTTAAAAATTATACAGCATCCTTGTTGAGTATGAATAGTTTTCAAGCTATTCCAGATATGCAAACGTATTTTTTACCAGAATACCGTTCACCACAATTTATCAGCGGAGGAATCAACTTTATTTTTTCACCACGTAAAAACTTTGATATTCGTTTTGATGGTTACTTCTACCAACCTTTTAAACAATTGGTTAAAAATAACGATGGATCATTTGGCTATTCGAATTTATTTAAAGGAGAATCAGTCGTTGCAAGTCTCTCAACTATTTATCATTCACCTGTTGGACCGTTGCGCTTAAGTTTGAATTATTTTCCGAAACAATTAAATCCACTAATTTTGCAATTCAGTTACGGCTTTATCTTGTTTAATGAACATGCAACAAGGTGGTAAAATATAAATTATGACAAAGATTATCTGTGGAATACAACAAATGGGAATTGGCGTTCCCGATGTACAAGGAATTTGGAAATGGTACCGCCAAAATTTCGGTGTAGATGTTCGGATTTTTGAAGAGGCAGCAGAAGCTCCTCTTATGACCCGTTACACCGGAGGGCAAGTACATGCGCGCACAGCAACATTGGCACTTTCCATGGAAGGTGGTGGTGGTTTTGAAATTTGGCAATTCACTTCTCGAGGAACAGAAAAATCAACTGAACCAATCATTCTAGGTGACTTTGGATTATTTGCTTGTCGCATCAAATCAAAAAATGTACGTGCTAGTTATGATTTCCTAAAGAAAAATGGAGCAAACGTATTGTCAGAGCCTCAGGAATTACCAACAGGCGAATTGCATTTTTTGTTACAAGATCCGAATGGCAACCTCTTCGATATCGTTGAAGGAAAAGAATGGTTCATGGATACGAAATTCGAAGGACAAACAGGCGGTGTTGCTGGTGCAATGATTGGTGTGAGTTCGATTGAAAAATCATTGAAATTATACCAAGAAATATTGGGTTACAGTGAAATAGTTTACGACATCACGGATACATTTGATGCATTCGATGCTGTTCCAAACGGCAATCAACGCATTCGTCGTGTGTTATTACAACACCCAGAATTACGAAAAGGTCCTTTTGCAAAACTACTTGGACCAACACAAATAGAATTGATTCAAGCTGTTGAAAGAAAAGATGCTAAATCTATTTTCAACAACCGTTTTTGGGGAGATTGGGGATTCATTCACTTGTGTTTTGATGTGCAAGGAATGGATAGCTTGCAACAAGAATGTGAAGCTGCAGGATTTCCATTTACAGTCGACTCTGGAAAAACATTTGACATGGGTGAAGCGGGAGGACGATTTAGTTACATAGAAGATCCAGATGGAACTTGGATTGAGTTTGTTGAAACACATAAAGTTCCCGTAATGAAGAAGTTAGGCTGGTACATTCATTTGAAAAACAAAAAACCTGGTGCGTTTTTACCCAATTGGATGTTGCGAGCAATGCGGTTCAATCGCGTGAAAGATTGAGTAAAGCGTGTTCTTAACTGATTTTAATGTGCCTTGTTAGTTGAATAAATTTGTTATTTTTGATATAAATTATCACTATATGAAAATTATACGTTTCATTTTCTTATTACCATTAGCTTTGTTATTCGTTTCTTGTAATGAAGAAATTGAAAGTAATCCAAATGCGAAACAAATTCCTGTCATTTTTGGATTGTTAGATGCTACCGACTCTATTCATTATATTAAAATTACCCGCACATTTTCAGGAACAAACAATGCAATTGATGTTGCTCAAATTGAAGATTCCAGTTATTTTGATCAAGTAGATTGTACCGTTGAAGAGGTCATTATGAATCAAGTTACCCGTACTTGGACATTGAATGATACAACTATTACAAACAAAGAACCAGGTGCTTTTTATAGTCCGAATCAAAAGTGTTATTATTTTGAAACAACAGCTGGCGCTCCATTGAAGACAAACGCAACTTACCGCATGAAAGCTATCATCAATAATGGTGAATTTACGGTAACAGGTGAAACAGCAATGACGAGTGGACTTGGGATTACAAATCCTAACCCATTAGGATCGTTCAACTTTATGTCTGCTGCAAATGGTGTTGTTTCTTATACAAACCAAACATGTAAAGTCAATAATGGTAATGCAAAAATAATGGATGCAAGACTTACTGTTTACTTTGATGAATACTTTAATGGTAATCCCGTTGAAAAATCATTTGTTTGGAAATTAGGTGAATTAAATGGTGATGATATTCAAGGAACAAGTTCCACGTTTTTAGCAAATGGGAAAAATTTCTTTGAATTAATCAAGTCTAACGTTACAAATGACCCAACAATTAACAAACGTCAGTTTACGAAGATTGTGCTAACATTTACAGGTGGTACAGACGATTTAAGCAAATATATTCTAATTAATAAACCAAGTACATCATTGGCACAAAACAAGCCAACATTTACTAATTTAATTACTAGTGACGGTCGTGGAGCAATCGGTTTGTTCTCGTCTCGTTTCAAAGTCAGTCAAACAAAAATAAAATGGCAAAATTTCCAACCGTATACGCGGGGAATCGATAAAAATTCTGTTATTGAACTTTGTACAGGACCTATAACTGGTAACTTACTTTTCTGTAGTGACCATCCTACAGATATTGCAAATGGCGAAAGCTTTGTATGCCAATAAAAATTTGAAAGCCCTGTTTTAAAAATAGGGCTTTTTTAATGGTAGATGTTTAACTTTACGTCATGAGTGAACGCATTACACTTTTTGTTGACATAATCCTCCCAATCTCATTAAGTAATGAGTTTACATACCGCGTTCCTTTCGAAATGAACGAATCGGTGCATCTGTTCACGCGTGTCATTGTACCGTTTGGAAAAGGGAAATTCTATACAGGAATTGTCACAAAAATTCACCAAAACGTCCCTACACTCTATCAAGCAAAGTATATCGAACATGTTTTGGACGATGCTCCATTAATAAGTCTGAAACACTATCAATTTTGGAATTGGATTGCACAATATTACATGGCACCAATTGGAGATGTAATGAATGCAGCACTTCCTGCTAATTTCAAATTAGCTAGTGAAACAAAAGTGGTTCTCCACCCCGATTTTGATGAACAAAACACACCGCTAGATGATCGCGAATTTCTGATAATTGAAGCCTTGAGTATGCAGGAGACACTCGATTTAAAAGAGATTTCTGAAATTGCTGGAATAAAAACAATTCAACCAATCATCAAGCGATTAATAGAAAAAAGAGCTGTTTTAACACAAGAAGAATTAAATAATAAATTCACGGCTAAAACGGCTTTGTTTGTTGTTTTACAAGAAGCTTACCGCAATGATCAGGCACTCAATGACGTGTTTGAAAAATTACAGGGTAAAAAATCAAGTGGAAAACAAGAAGCAGTTTTACTTCATTTATTAAAATTAGGTGGTTTTAAAGCTGGTGAAGTTACTCCCATCTTGCGCAAAGCACTGGAAGAGGAAGGTTGTTCGCTGTCTGCAATGAATACGCTTGAAAAAAATGGAGTTATTCGTTTTGAACGTCTGGAAATCTCTCGGATTCAATCGGTACAAATGCTTACTGATAGTTTTCCGATTCTTTCCAAAGGACAAGAAATTGCATACCAATCGATTCAAGAACAACTAACTACAAAAGACACAGTTTTACTACATGGAATTACTGGTTCTGGTAAAACCGAGCTATACATTCATTTAATAGAAAATGCTTTAAAAAACGGTAAGCAAATCCTGTTTTTGATTCCAGAGATTGCTTTAACGACACAGTTAATTCAACGATTAACAGTCTATTTTGGGAAACAAATTGGCGTGTACCATTCGCGCTTTAATGCCAACGAACGTGTTGAAATTTGGAACAAAGTACTAGCGAATGATCCCAATGAATTTAGAATCGTTGTTGGGGCGCGCTCTGCTGTTTTTCTGCCGTTTCAAGATTTAGGTTTGGTCATTGTTGACGAAGAACACGAATCATCATACAAACAACACGATCCTTCTCCGCGCTACAATGCCCGTGATATAAGTATAGTTTTGGCACATTATTTCAAAGCAAAAACGGTATTAGGTTCTGCTACACCTTCCATTGAATCTTACCAAAATGCACAAGAAGGAAAATATGGCTATGTAACTTTGAATGAACGTTTTTCGCAAGTTCTATTGCCTGAAATTTTCTGTGCGGACATGAAAAAAGAACGCATAGAAAAAACTGTAAATGGTCATTTTTCAAGTTTTTTATTGGAAGAAATCAAAGCTGCTCTTGAACGAAACGAACAAATCATCTTGTTTCAAAACAGAAGAGGCTACACGCCTATTTGGACTTGTGAGTTGTGTGGTTTTAGTCCAAATTGCAAGAATTGTGACACGACTTTGAATTACCACAAACATGCCAATATATTAAAATGTCACCATTGTAGTTACCAAATAGCTCCCATTGGAACATGTCCCGCTTGTGGCAGTAATCGATTGAAAATGTTGGGGTTTGGAACCGAAAAATTAGAGGATGACTTAGCGTTGTTACTTCCAGATGCGCGTATTGCACGAATGGACTTCGATACCACCCGCAACAAAAATGGCTATTTAAAGATTATTGAATCCTTCGAAAATCGGTCGATTGACATTTTGATTGGAACACAAATGATTGCTAAAGGCTTGGACTTTAATGACGTAGGATTGGTTGGGATTCTAGATGCAGATATGATGTTGAATAAAACAGATTTCAGAGCATTTGAACGCTCGTTTCAATTAATGAGTCAAGTTGCAGGTAGATCTGGAAGAAGAAACAAACGTGGACGAGTAATCATACAAACGGGAAATCCTGATCATTGGGTAATCCAACAAGTAATTGCGCACAATTACACTGCTTTTGCTTCGAATGAGATTATTGAACGACGCAATTACCATTACCCGCCATTTTACAAGTTAATTAAGTTCACGCTAAAACACAGAGACAGAGATTTGGTTTCAGATGCTGCTAATCATTTCAGTCAATTGTTGCGAACTGTCTTTCAAGAACGTGTCTTAGGACCAGAATTTCCTGTTATAGCGCGTATTCAGAATTATTATTTGAAAGAAATCATGCTAAAAGTAGAACACGATGCTCCTCAGAAAAAGGTCAAAGAGCGATTACATGAATTAACCGATCAATTTTACAGCAACCCTACTTATCGGTCAATTCGCTTAATAGTGGATGTAGATCCAAATTAACCCAAGTAAGTTTTTAGTGAACGGCAACGCGAGGTGTGTTTCAATCTTCTGATTGCTTTTTCTTTGATTTGTCGCACACGTTCTCTTGTTAGATCGAAACGCTGACCAATTTCTTCAAGCGACAAAGCTGTTTTTCCATTTAAACCATAAAACAAGCGTACAACATCGCTTTCTCTTCCAGATAAACTCAATAACGATCGTTCAATGTCTTGTTGTAATGATTCTAACATCACGTTTTCATCTGGACTAGCTAACGCATCATTTGGCAAGACATCATACATGCTTGACGAAGATTCTTCTCCTTCAATCAATGGAGCATCCATTGAAACATGTCTTCCAGAATTTGCAAGTGATTGGCGCACATCTTCAACGGAACATTCCAAATGTTCTGCTAATTCATCTGCAGTTGGCGGGCGTTCGAATTGTTGTTCCAACTCACTGTATGCACGATTTATTTTATTGATTGAACCAATTTTATTCAGTGGTAAACGAACAATACGTGCTTGTTCTGCTAACGCTTGAAGTATGGATTGACGTATCCACCAAACAGCATACGAAATAAATTTAAATCCTCTTGTTTCATCGAAGCGTTCAGCAGCTTTGATCAAGCCTAAATTCCCTTCGTTTATGAGATCTGGTAAGGACAATCCTTGGTTTTGGTATTGCTTGGAAACGGAAACCACGAATCGTAAGTTAGCTTTTGTCAAGCGTTCCAATGCCAATTTATCACCTTCTTTGATACGTCGAGCAAGCATGACTTCTTCCTCGGCTGTGATTAATTCAACACGTGCAATTTCTTGCAAATACTTGTCCAAAGAAGCATTTTCCCGATTGGTAACCTGCTTTACAATTTTTAGTTGTCTCATAGTATAACGTGTTGGTTCTGAACTAATATAGTTATTTAATAACAACGAACTATCAATTCGTTTCACAGAAAATGAAGCAAATGAATAAACTACAATTATTAAAGAACAAAGCATCTTAACGATTGAACGTTCTGTGTATGAGTAGAAAGTTGCTATCTTTGTATGAGAAAGTAAAAAGATGCGTGTTTTGATGGTTTGTTTGGGAAATATTTGTCGCTCGCCGATGGCGGAAGGCTGGCTTTCTCATAAATCTACATTGCAACAACTTGATGTTGAGGTTGATTCGGCAGGAACTGCCAATTACCATATCGGTTCACAAGCTGATGAACGGATGCGTAAGTACGCAAAAAAAGCTGGAGTATCCATCGATCATTTGCGTGCACGACAATTTCAAGTATCCGATTTTGATTCATTTGATCGGATTTTTGTGATGGACAAATCGAATTACAACAATGTCCTTGCTTTGGCAAGAACAAACGCTGATAAGGAAAAAGTGAGTTTGTACTTAAACGAACTCTATCCGGCGCAAGATTTAGAAGTTCCCGATCCCTATTACGACGGTGAACAAGCATTTAATGACGTCATTGCTTTATTAGAAAAAGCTACCGACGCATTTATTAAAAATACATTTACAAAATAAACATGGCAAAAGGCACATTATACTTAATTCCGAATACGTTAGGGAGTGAAACTACCGATCAAATCATTCCAAAACAAGTGGAGGAAATTGCAACAGGTTTGCGCTTTTTTGCTGTGGAAGAATTGAAATCAGCGCGTCGTTTGTTGCGTAAAATGGACCGTACATTCCCTATTGACGATTCACAGTTCTCAATTCTTACAAAAAATACTACTGCACCAGAGTTGACTCCGATCATTCGTTTGTTGAAAGAAGGAAATGATGTGGGAATTATCAGTGAAGCTGGTTGTGCAGGTATTGCAGATCCAGGTGCTGTATTGGTTGCCCTTGCACATGAACATGAAATCAGAGTAGTACCAACAGTTGGACCAAGTTCAATTTTATTGACTTTGATTGGAAGCGGTATGAATGGTCAACAATTTGCATTTCATGGTTATTTACCAAAAGAACAAAAAGTACGCATCAAGAAATTGAGAGATTTAGAGGCGAAAGTAAGAAGAAGTGGAGAAACACAGCTTTTCATGGATACTCCTTTTCGTTCGATGCACGTTTTTGAAGACTTGGTGAATATTCTTGCTGATGATACGATGCTGTGTGTTGCCTCCAATTTGACAACTTATACAGAACAAATACATACGCGTTCTATCAAAGATTGGCGAGAGAACGCGTATGATATTTCAAAACAACCAACCATGTTTGCGATTGGTAAAACGCAATAAAACGTTTATTTGATTATTTTCTGAACCGTTAATTTACCGTTTGTAGCAACGTAATTAATGAAATAAACTCCTGGTAACAAGTCTGTTGTAGCACAAGTCATAGTTTCAGCGTCAACTTGTTGTTCCAAAACACGATTTCCTGCTGCATCTGTGATCGAAATCATAGAACCAATTTGTACTGCTCTAAGTGTGATTTCATCTTGAAAAGGCATTGGATAAATCAATTGATTCGCTTCTGAAGATTCTTCAAGTGCTAAAGAACTACTTCCAAAGCGGATGTTGTCAAAATAACAAATGTGATCTGTTGAGCGCGCTAAAAAGTCAGGAAAAACAATTAATTGATCAATGCCAGATGAAGAAGGCAAGCCGATAATTCCAGAAAAATCAAACGTTAATTCTTCCCATTGATTGATTAAAGTATTTGGAACTTTTATTTCACCAGTTGAAGCACCAGATGGAGTTGCGAATTTAATTCCCACATCACTAATAACAGGTTTCCAAACTAATATCTTTACATAACAATTGGTTGCATTTAATGTGAAAGTTCCAACACCAGCTCCATGTGGCGTTTCACATCCTGCCCAAGGTTGACCTGCTTGTTTTGCAGTGAATTTCACAACTGTAGCTGACGTATTTGGTGCTGCAACACTTGGATTTGCGACAAATTCAATGGTTGTTTGTGTACTGTTTTCGAATGCAACCCAATTCCAGCTTGCGCCGTTTCCGTTACTTTCGAAATTAATTGGTGAAACTTGTGCAAATAATAAAGTACCCGCAAAAAGTTGAGCGAAAAGTAATCTTTTTTTCATGTTTTCTTGTAATTTAGTTGTGGCAAAAGCGCCTTTATTTAAGCGATTTGATACCGTCCCCTTTGGAAAACAAAAAATTACTTATTGTTAAATATACAATAATTAATTCAAACTAAAAACAAAATTACAATCCGCGAGCTTTTTTGATGTTATCGTAAGCTTGCTGGATTGACTGAAATTTCTCTTTTGCGCCTTTTTGGTATTCTTCACCAAGCGATGCAACTTTATCCGGGTGATAGCGCACCGCCATTTTGCGGTATGCTTTTTTCACTTCTTCATCAGATGCAGATTTTTCAATGCCCAAGACGTCGTAATCGGCATCTAAATTGCGTTTGAACATACCTTGAACGGATCTGAAATCCATTGGTGGGACTTGTAAAAGTTGAGAAAGGTACTGCAGTGTTTTGATTTCCGCATCTGAAACTTCGCCATCCGATTGAGCAATTCCAAAGAGATAATGCAATAATTGAATGCGTATTTCTTCTTGCGCTCTCATTCGAATATCCGCACATATTTCTTCGATTGGAATACGTGGAGCATCTAAAAACTGCTTTAACGTTTGTAAATGTTGAACATTAAAGTTTGAACCAAACTGTTGCGCTAAAAATGTTTTTACGAAGTTTAGTTCTGACTTAACAACTTTGCCATCACTTTTCATCATGTAAGCAGAAAGTGCGACTAATTGTGTTGGAAAATCGTATCGTTGGGTTTGTTGGCGGTAAAACTCAAATATATCTTGAAAAGATTGACGATTTCCTCTTTGATTGGATGCTCCTCCACCCGCTTTTCTTGAGCGAACAGCATTATCAATTGTACCTCCAATTAACAAACCTAAAAAAGCAAATAAGAAATTGCCTTTGAATAAAATAAACGCCAATATGGCAAAAACGATACTATACACGTTATAAAAAATAAAGTCCCGCAAATTCAATTGCGGGACAATGATACATTTTTTTAGATAAATTCGATGCTTCTTTCAATGAAATTCGTCAACTCCTCTCCTTTTAACATTCCTTGAGAAAGCAAAGCCAAATCGGTTAATTGCTTCACTTTGGTTGTTTTTTCCGATTCGTCGTTCATTTGCAACAAGCTTTCGACCTTTGCATGATTTGCATTCACAACAAGGTTGTACGTTTCAGGAAAAGCTCCAAAGAAACCACCACCACCTGTTCGTTGTTGTTCCATCATTCTGCGAATAAACTCCGGTTGTGTGATGATAATTGGTGCATCTGTCGCAGCCATTGATTTGAATTCCACTTTGAATTTTTGCGCATTTACTGTTGATTCAAATAAAGGTTTCAACGAGTTTTGTTGCTCCTCTGTCAATTTAGACGGCAATTCACCCTCTTTTTGAATCAATTGATCCAAAGTATCCGCATCAACACGAGCAAATTGAATATTTTCGATGCTTTGTTCGATTTTTGAAATCCAATGCGGTGCTAAAGGTCCGTCAATAATTGCTACTTGATAACCGCGGTCTTTTGCTTGTTTTACAAACGAAAAATGTTCTTCCAAACTGTGCGTGTAAAGCGCCACAACTTTTCCGTCTTTGTTCGTTTGAAGCGGTGCAAGTTGCTCTTTTAATTCGTCTAAGGTATAATACTTACCATCGGTGTTTTTAACCAAGGCAAACGATTTTGCTTTTTCAGCAAATTTATCGTCAGAAAGCATTCCGTATTCGACAAATATTTTCAAATCGTCCCATTTCGCTTCGAAATCAGCGCGGTCTTTTTTGAACATATCCGCTAATTTATCAGCGACTTTTTTGGTGATGTGTGCTGATATTTTTTTAACGTTGCTGTCACTTTGTAAATACGAGCGCGATACGTTTAATGGTATATCTGGAGAATCAATAACTCCGTGAAGTAAGGTCAAGAATTCAGGTACGATTTCTGCAACTGAGTCGGTAATAAAGACTTGATTGCAATACAAGTTGATTTTGTTGCGTTGCACCTCAACATTTTCCTTGATTTTCGGGAAATATAAGATCCCAGTCAAGTTAAACGGATAATCAACATTTAAGTGAATGTGAAACAATGGATCTTCGAAAGTCATTGGATACAATTCACGGTAAAACGATTGGTAATCTTCGTCTTTCAAGTCAACTGGTGCTTTGGTCCAAGCTGGCGATGGATTATTCACTTGATTTGGCACATCAACTGATACACGCTTCACTTTTCCGTCCTCATCTTTCTCGCCTTCAGGTGAATCGATGTATTCGGTTTTATTGCCAAAGAATACTGGAATTGGCAAGAACTTACAGTATTTATCTAGGATTCCCTGAATACGTGTTTTTTCTAAAAACTCAATTGATTCTTCGGTAATGAATAATACGATATCCGTTCCTCTGGTTGTTTTTTCGATGTTAGTAATCGAGTATTCTGGAGACCCATTACTTTCCCATTGAACCGCTTGAGCGCCTTCGTAGCGAGCAAGTGTTTGAATTTGAACCTTTTCAGCGACCATGAATCCCGAATAAAAGCCCAACCCAAAGTGTCCGATAATGCTTTCAGCACCTTCTTTCCCTTCGTACATTTTGACAAATTCTTCAGCACCTGAAAAAGCGATTTGATTGATGTATTTATCAATTTCTTCTTCGGTCATACCGATACCATTATCGCGAATGGTCAATGTTTTAGCTTCTTTGTCTAAAAGTACTTCGACTTTTAAATCGCCCAATTCGCCTTTGTATTCACCTGTAGCTGCGAGTACTTTCAACTTTTGCGAAGCATCAACAGCATTTGAAACTAATTCTCGTAAGAAAATCTCATGATCGGAATACAAGAATTTTTTGATGATTGGAAAAATATTTTCCGTTGAAACATTAATTTGTCCTGTCTTCATAGTTTTTGAAATTTTCCTAGCATGTGTCAAGCATTATGCCATTTCGATAAAAATGACAAATTGACAGCAAAGCAAGTTGTGATCAAATACGTTTGAGGGGAATCGCGATTAAATTATCGTGTTCAGGCATATCTGCAACAGTTGTTACTGACACTAGTTTACCACGTCTTTCTTTCGTTCCTTTTTGTTTGAAGAACGAATAATTACCCAATTCAGCTACAAATGACATGATTGATTCAGGCGTAGCACCTTCTTGATTGGCGCGTTGCGTTGAAACTTCGATAATAAAAACAGGTTGTTGGGCTGTGAACCATTCTTTACCACCTTTTAATACTTCCAATTCAAAACCTTCGACATCAATTTTAACAAGATGCACGGGTGAATCTGGTGCAAACAATGCGTCAAGACGCTCTGTGTTAATTGGAAGTCCTTCGGTGTCTCCTTGCGAAATTAATGATGCTCCACCACGGTTTACCTGCCAATTTTCATAAATAACTGCGGTACCTTTTTCATTTGATAACGCCAAGGGAATTAGTTCAACGTTTTCGCATAGATTGAGCGCTAAGTTATGTTGTAAAACAGTAATTGTTTTGGGATTAGCTTCGACAGCATAAACGCATCCTTTTTCTCCGACAATTTTCGAAGCTATGGTGGACATCAAACCAATATTAGTACCAATATCTAGGAAGATACTGCCTGATTTTAAAAAATCGCCAAGTAATTGTATGGTACCTTTTTCGTACGTTCCTGTTTGGTAAAGTGCTAATTCAACACCTTTATCTTTGGCAGGATCAATCAATAATTTCACGCCGTGAAGCGTTTTTATTTCCATTTTTCCAGCCTGATCGACTGCAGGTAATAACAACTTAGGTAACAATACTGACAAACGACGAATTCCTTTCAAATCAATATCACGCAAAGCTGAAATAAAGCGATGACGCAATAAAAATGATCTGTTTGGAACACTCATTTATTTGTACAGTTCTTCTTGTAATTGAGCAATTTTATCGTCAGATAAATAGTCGTCGTAAGGCATCATTTTGTCGATGAATCCATTTGGACCGATTTCAATGATACGATTTGCAACGGTTGCAACCAATTCGTGGTCATGTGAGGTAAACAACAATGTTCCTTGAAATTCGGACATTCCGTTATTCAACGCTGTAATCGACTCTAAATCCAAGTGATTAGTTGGTTCGTCCATCATCAAAACATTTGCTTTTGCTAACATCATGCGCGATAACATACAACGTACTTTTTCACCTCCTGAAAGTACAGTCGCACTTTTCAAAGCTTCTTCGCCAGAGAACAACATACGTCCAAGGAATCCACGAAGACTAACTTCTTCTTTTTCCTCTTCAGTTTGAGCATATTGACGTAACCATTCAATTAACGACGCTTTTGTTTCAAAAAACGATGAATTATCGTTCGGTAAATATGCTGTTGTGATTGTTGTTCCAAAAATAAAGTCGCCTTTATCTGCCGTTGCATTACCATTCAAAATTTCGAAGAAATGCGTCATTGCTAACGAGTTTCTTGAAATGAATGCAATTTTATCACCTTTATTCAAGGTAAATGACAAATCTTTGAACAATGTTTCACCATCGTGCATTTTTGTCATGCTACTAACCGTTAAAATCTGATTTCCAGCATCGCGTTCTTGGTGGAAAGTAATTCCAGGATAACGTCTTGATGATGGTTGAATTTCTTCTAAATCCAATTTATCGATTAATTTTCTACGGCTGGTTGCTTGTTTCGATTTCGACGCATTCGCAGAGAAACGAGAGATAAAATCTTGTAATTCTTTCTTTTTATCCTCTGCTTTTTTGTTTTTATCGGCACGTTGACGCGCAGCTAATTGTGATGATTGGTACCAGAATGTGTAATTACCTGTAAATAAATTGATTTTACTGAAATCGATATCACAAACGTGTGTACAAACGGTATCCAAAAAGTGACGGTCATGCGATACAACGATAACTGTATTTCTGAAATCCAACAAGAAATCTTCCAACCAAGTAATGGTTTTTAAATCCAAGTCATTGGTAGGCTCATCCAAAATTAATACATCTGGATTTCCAAAAAGTGCTTGCGCAAGTAAGATACGTACTTTGAATTCGGAAGGAACATCTTCCATCTTCATGTAATGTTTGCTTTCGTCGATACCCAAGTTACTTAACAAGGTAGCGGCATCCGTTTCAGCATTCCATCCTTCCATGTCAGCAAATTCTGCTTCCAATTCAGAAGCGCGCATGCCATCTTCGTCCGAAAAATCAGGTTTTGCATACAACGCATCTTTTTCGACCATAATTTCAGAAAGACGTTTATGCCCCATTATTACGGTTTGCAACACTTCGTATTGATCGAAAGCAAAGTGATTTTGGCTCAAAACAGCCATACGTTTTCCAGGCTCTAATTCAACTCTACCAGATGTTGGGTCTTGTTCCCCTGTTAAAATCTTTAAGAAAGTCGATTTTCCGGCACCATTCGCACCAATAACGCCGTAGCAATTACCTGAACCGAATTTTAAATTAACGTCGTCAAAAAGGACACGTTTACCGAATTGAAGAGAAAGATTGTTTACTGAAATCATGAGCTATCTATACCAAATTTGGTGCAAAGATAGGGAAATTATACGGAAACAGAAAGTGAAAATACAAGCTGTAAATTTAGTTACCCGGGTAAATTGTGGTAAAGCTGCAGACTGACCACAACAAAACAACTAATAATTGATAATCAATTAGTTAAGCCTAATGAAAACAAAAAAATCTCACCAAATCACTTCATCCAATGCAAATTGCGCCCATACATCAACACAAAAATAAGCGCTACAATGCTATTAACAATTACCGAAAATGGTGATATCATTTCCATTGGAACAATTAAAAACGTTCCAAAAACGGAGAATAAACTGTAAATGATATACAAATGAAATCCTTTCTTATTGCGGCGTAACATCAAAACAACCGCAGCGATTCCAGCCGAAAAAGTGATGAAATTTAATAAAGTTGATAGTTCGTGGTGTTCGTTCAAATAGATCGTCATCTCTTTCAATTTTCCCATGTTCTCAGCAGACCAATTGGCTCCCTGCTGTCTCAAATCATTTTCCAATTGCGTGAAAAAGACCAATGATTTATCCATTTCCTGCGAAGATAATTTACCCGATGCTGCAGACATCAAAGTGCTCAATCCTCCTATACTCGTTACAATCAACGTCAATACACACAAAACCGTTAAAAAAGTCGGGCGCTTTACTAATTGTTGTTCTTCCTCGTTAAAATTTTCCATTACCAACCTTTTTTTACAAATTCTTTACTCGTTTTCATCAGTGGATGCATGTAACTATCTTCCTCAATAAACGGAACATGCTTTCTGAATTCCGACACAATTGCTTCTAATTTTGGATGAGTTTTCATCGGTCTTCTAAAAGTCAACGATTGACAAGCATGCATCAACTCTATTCCTTGAATGGAAAAACAATTATCAATGACGCGTGCTAATTTGGTTGCCGCATTGGCTCCCATTGACACATGATCTTCTTGCCCATTGCTTGAATCGATTGAATCGACACTTGCTGGTGAGCACAATTGCTTGTTTTGACTTACGATTGAAGCACAGGTGTATTGCGTAATCATAAAACCTGAATTCAATCCTGGATTTGCCACTAAAAATGCAGGTAAACCGCGACTTCCCGAAATTGATTTATAAATGCGACGTTCACTGATACTTCCTAACTCCGCCAGTGCTATTGCTAAAAAATCCATTGCTAAAGCCAAGGGTTGTCCGTGGAAATTTCCTGCTGAAACAACAATATCTTCGTCTGGAAAAATTGTTGGATTATCCGTTACTGCATTGATTTCGCGTTCGACGATTAATGCGCAATGTTCAATGGTATCGTATGACGCACCGTGAACTTGCGGTATACAACGAAATGAATATGGATCTTGCACATGCTTTTTTTCGCGTTGTGCGAGCTCACTTCCAGCTAATAAATCGCGAATGATTGCTGCCGTTTTTATTTGCCCAACTTGCTGGCGAATTTCATTGACATGACTCCCGAAAGGTTCGACACGCCCATCAAATCCATCTAAAGAAATAACAGCGATCTCGTTGAATTGCTTCCATAATTTTCGTCCATTTGCTATTGCATACGACGCATACGATGACATGAATTGTGTCCCATTCAACAATGCCAAACCTTCTTTCGAACGCAAAGTAATTGTTTCTAAACCAAGTAATTTATTCAATGCAACACTCGTCATTTCTTCACCCTTGTAACGAACAGTTCCTTCGCCTAACAAGGGTAAGACCAAATGAGCTAACGGAGCTAAATCGCCCGAAGCACCCAAACTTCCTTGTTGGAAAACTACAGGGAAAATATCATTGTTAAAAAAGTAAACAAGTCGTTCAACAGTTGCTAATTGTACTCCTGACGCTCCATGAGACAGCCCGAATATTTTCAATAACAACATGCGGCGTACGATTTCATCAGGAACACGCTCACCCATACCACAAGCATGAGAAACAACTAAATTTCGTTGTAATTGTTCCAAATCATCGTTTGAAACTGCTGTGTCGCACAAACTACCAAATCCTGTATTCACACCATAAATCAGGCGATCGCTTTTCGCTACTTTTTCATCCAAATACGTTCGACAATCGTTTATTGTTTTTTTGACTTCGTCTGTCAATTTCAATTGTGTGTTTTCGGCTAAAATTGTTTCAAGGGTGTCCAGTGTTATCCACTGATTATCAATAGCAAATTCTTTCATTTCAATGATTAAAATAGTTCATGAATTCCGACTCCGTCAACGCAATTTGCTCGCCAGAAATCATATTTTTTAGTTGAATAATTTTATCTTTTAATTCATTATCACCAATTAGAGCGACGTATTGAACCGTTCTATTATCGGCATACTTGAATTGTTTTTGCATTTTCGCTGCTGTCGGATAAACTTCACAAGTAACTTCTTTTAGGCGCAATGCTTTGGCCAACTGCATACAATAAGCTGTTTCATTTGTGCCAAAATTGGCAAACAACAAAGTCAATCCTTTTTCAATTTCAGCTGGGTAAAGCGCTAATTCGTTCAAAACATCATAAATACGATCAGCGCCAAACGAAATTCCAACGCCAGATAATCCAGACAATCCAAATAATCCTGTTAAATCATCGTAGCGGCCTCCACCACAAATTGAGCCCATTTTCACATCGTGAACAGCGACCTCAAAAATAGCTCCCGTGTAATAATTTAACCCGCGCGCCAAGGTAACATCAAATGCAAGATTTGCACGCTCTAAGCCAAGTTGATGAGTATTGTGAAGCACTTCACGCAATTCCTCAATTCCTTTTAATCCTATTTCAGATTGTGCTAAGAAAACTTCCATTTGTGCCAAACGTTCTTCGTTTGTTCCGGTCATATCAAATAGCGGTGAAATCTTTGAAATAGCAGTTTCTGATACTTCTTTTTCACGTAGTTCTTTGACAACGCCTTCAACTCCAATTTTATCGAGTTTATCAATGGCAACGGTAATCGCAATCAATTTATCAGCTTCACCTGATACTTCAGCAATTCCCGATAGTATTTTTCGGTTGTTTAATTTGATGGTGAAACCAGGAATTCCCAAACGCGTTAATACTTGATCGAAAATTTGAATGAATTCAACTTCGTACAATAACGAATCGGAGCCAACAACATCGGCATCACATTGATAAAATTCTTGGTAACGACCATGTTGCGGTCGGTCAGCTCTCCATACAGGTTGAATCTGATACCTTTTGAAAGGAAAACTCAACTCGTTTTGATGTTGTACGACAAAACGAGCAAACGGCACCGTTAAATCATAACGCAATGCCTTTTCTGCCAATGAATTAGCAAAACGTGGTAAATTATCTTCCGCCAATGCTGCAACATCTGCTTTTTTCATTTTTTCACCCGAATTTAAAATCCGGAAAATTAAACGATCACCTTCTTCCCCATATTTCCCCATCAATGTGCTGGATAATTCAAAAGATGGTGTTTCGATAGGAGCAAAACCATATGTTTTAAAAACAGACTTAATCGTTTCAAAAATATAAGTTCTTCGCGCTACTTCTTTTGGTAAAAAATCTCTTGTACCTTTTGGAATTGCTGGTTTTTGTGCCATTAATCGTTTATTTTAAAACAAAGTTAGAAAATTAACGGTAGAAACTGGTAGTTAATGTTGACGAACTGAACCTTTTTGCCGTTGGGCAATCGAAAAAATCCAGGTGTAATACCCAATAAAATGCGCATCAAAGAATCCTTTCTTTGTGTACAATTCAGCCGGAATGTACAAACGGTGTTTTTCATCCAAACCTGTAACGCGTGACTGTGGAGCTATTCCGTCTTGTAAACAAGGTGCATCAACTGGGAAATTACTGCCATATTGCCAAACCTCTTGCCATTCCGCCAAGTTAACTTTTCCAGCTTTTGCATTTTCAGGCGAAATAATGTAAAATCCTCCCAACTTTATTTTGCTGCGTAATTCATCAATTACACCCAAAGCATATGCAAATCCCATGCTGTGCGCTACGATATACAACGTGTCATTATAGGAGGAATTGGGCAATTCATTCAAAGCCTGCAAAATATTTCGCCCAGCTATGCGCCCATTTTTTCTTCGCTGATTGAAACCGCTTTTGTTGGAGGAAAGAGATAACGCTTTTATTGTCTTGATTTTACTACCACCCCAAATAGTTGATGTGACCTTTGGCATGTCGAAGCAGGTATGTTTGTTTGGATTTTTGCATCGTTTTGGAAAACGAGCAGCCAAACTTGTGAACTGAATTAAATTTTTGTGATTCGAGGTTGCAACTGAAAAATGGCCGTCCAAATAAAAAGTTTCTGTGGGCTTGATGCGTGCTTTTACCAAATCATCAAAAGCATTCCATGGTTGCCAATAACTGTGAATATCAGTTGTGTAAATGTGGTTGTACGAATCTGGAAATTCCAAACCATTCTTAAATACTTCGTTGAAACTTGCTTCTAAATTTCCACCAGTTGATGCAGGTCGGTAACCATTGACAAAAAGCAAGACTCTTTTGGGCGGATCGGATGCCATTAACTTATCGGTTAAATCGTATCCAATGTGGTTGAACACTTTTTCATGCAATAGCTGATGTTTCTCATCGTACGTTCGTATCACAACATATTGACTTTGTGCCACAAATGCCTTTTTCAAGGATTTTTTCAATAAAATACTATCCGAATGCTGCACAAAAGTCATTTTTATTGGACGGTTATTCTTACTAACTACCACATCAAAATACAAAACTGGTAAGCGTTGTTTTAAGGTGACTTTGTAATTGTTTTTTATGAGAATCTCCGATCCAATTGAAGGCGTTGCTTTTACCGTTGGATGTACGTTTGTTGCTAATACATCGACTATTTCATCCAACGATTTGTTTGATAACGTTTTAATCGCGCCTTCTTTCACTTCAAAAAACACATACGATTTATTGACTAGCAACAACGATAAATAAATCAAGACTATTGAACTGATTACAAGAACAAATCGCAATAAAACACGAATGATCCAAGATCGTTTCCATCTCGTTTTGATTGTTCTACGCAACTTGCGACTGAATATCCAGAAAGAGATCGCTAAAATCAGAACAACTAATAAATGAACCGTTGAAATGTTTTGGGAAATTACCGAAAACAAAGGGATAAAAAGAATATTGTCGATTTGTAAATGGTAGGAAAACGTGTTGCGCTTGTATGGTCGAATAATTGCTTCCAACGGATTTTTACCGCGTAATTCTATATTTCCAAGTGCATCTTCCGTCCAAAAATAGTAGGCGATTAACCCATAATTCGTTCGAATATCTTCAAAGGCATCGAAAAAATTAAATTGAAACGACTTGACTGTTTGTAATTGTTGTTGGATTGGTGTAATTGAATCCAAACCTGCTAAATCAGTTTGATCATTGGGTAACTGACGATAAAGCGCTATTGCAAGGAGTTGATTCAATGATTGTGCCAATAAGTTGTTTTCCTGCACTTTGACAAAGCCGAGCGACTTTCCTTTCACAATGTAACCTGTTGTTGCTGGCTTCACAAATCCTTTAACCAGGAAAAATGTCAATTCTTGTTGGTTCCATTTGGGATATTTTCGCAAAAACGCATCGCGTAATTCATGCATTTGCTGGGAATAGCGATCGTGTTTTCCTGTTGGAACTGTGAAGATATCGTCCTGAATAGCATTGTGGCGTTGAAATCGATTATTGAGTCGGAAACGAAAAAAAGTCTGAGAAAAAGGGAGCTGTTCATTTACAGTCTCAGTCAACGAATCCAAATTTAGGTCAACCGAATAAAGTGGAATCAAACAAATAGTCAGCGTGTCTTTTTGTCCACGTGCATGCGTAGATTGAAAAGCAACAAAAAGCAGCGTTAATAAAATAAGTAGTAGCCGCTTCATTTAAGAAAATTAAGGAATTAATTTTTTACCAACCCAGCGTTCCACGTTATCTTTCCAGATTTCATCCGACTCTTTTTGGGTCAAAATTGCTGCTTCTACCGCATAATCGATGACTCTTCCAGGATATGAATTTGCAACACCTTCCATTTCACCAAGTGGATATGGATCATCTAATCCTGCCACAATTTGATCGGAACCAACGCGGGTTTTCAACAATTGTAAGGTATGCGCATCGTGAACCAAGGTATCGAAAAACAAATTAGGATGTCCGAGTGATTCTCTTGGATCTTTTGTTTCCGTAAATAAATCTGGACGACCATCAAAACCTTGCAAACGACGGCCATAATTGGCTTGACCCAACATACAACCGTGCGCAAAACACGTTCGGATATTTGAAAAACGATTTGCTATATCTTTCAACGCATAGAAATGCAAGGTGTCAGCTGTTTGTGCCATCATCCAAACCAAATGAAAACGCCAATAAGCATCCTTTAAGGCAATCATTTTTTCACCGTCATACGGGTGGATTTCAATCGCTAAACCGTATTCATTGGCTAATTCAAATATTGGAGTTGTGCTATCGTCAACAACAGAAGACCATTCGTTTTGCGCATTTAAAAAGTGAGTTGGCAAACAAAGTACAGGCATTTTCAATTCCTCCACACAACGACGCATTTCCTGTAATGCATCATCCAAGTACAAGGGTTGCACAACAAATCCACTTGTGAATTTATCTGGTCGGCGTTGTTGTACACTGGCATTGAAATCATTTTGCCAACGAATGGCATCATTTGCATCTTGTCGCTCCCATCCATTGCAATAGATTTGAGAGAGATTTAGCATCACTCCATGATCGATTTGGTGTTTTTCCATCCATTCCAACTTTTCTTCAAAAAAGAAACTTGGATCAGTGATTGGTCTTGTCCAATCGTCTTGGCGCATGAATTGCTTGTTATCATCAATCCAGAATAATTTCTTATCCTTCATGAATTGAGGGATTTCCTTCGGCTCTGGTAAGATATGACCGTGACCATTTATTCTGTATTTTTTCATTGCGGGGTGCTATTTTGAGGATAAATAATGTAGATCAATTGGGGTTAATCTGCACAAAAAAAAGAAGCGACAAAAATATCCTTGTCAAACACTTGTAAATCTTCTATTCCTTCGCCCACTCCGATAAATCGAACGGGGATATTCATCTGATCAGAAATACCGATGACTACGCCACCTTTTGCAGTTCCGTCCAATTTGGTAATAACCAAACCAGTCAAAGATGTTGCTAAGGCAAATTGTTTCGCTTGTTCGTAGGCATTTTGTCCTGTTGAACCATCCAATACTAATAAAACTTCGTGCGGAGCATCGGGAATTACCTTTTCCATCACGCGTTTTATTTTGGATAACTCGTTCATCAAGTTCACTTTATTGTGCAAACGTCCAGCTGTATCTATAATGACAACATCTGCACCTTGTGCTTTGGCAGAAGTAAGCGCATCAAAAGCAACTGATGCTGGATCAGCTCCCATTCCTTGATGAACGATTGGAACACCAACTCTGTCCGCCCAAATGATGAGTTGATCAACAGCCGCGGCACGAAACGTATCAGCAGCGCCGAGCACCACTTTTTTTCCTGCTTGTTTGTATTGGTTCGCTAATTTTCCAATCGACGTTGTTTTTCCTACTCCGTTTACACCGACTACCATGATTACATGTGGGTTGCCATTGTGATTGGGCAAGGTATATTCTGTTGGACTATTTGTTGCGTTTTCGGAAAGCAAAGCTGCAATTTCCTCTTTCAAAACTGTATTCAATTCATCTGTTCCAACGTATTTATCGCGCGCGATGCGTTCATTGATACGGTCAATGATTTTCAACGTTGTATTGACACCAACATCCGAACTGATTAGAATTTCTTCTAATTCATCCAACACATCTTCATCAACCTTTGATTTCCCAACAACAGAGCGTGTTAATTTCCCGAAAAAACTTTCTTTTGTTTTTTCTAAACCTTTGTCGAGTGTTTCTTTTTTCTCTTTAGAGAACCAACCAAATAATGCCATAAGTACAAAAATAAAAAAAACCCCGATTCCGAATGAAGCGGAACGGGGTTTTTACAATACCGAGTTATATTTAAAAAGAATTAAGCTTTAGAAAACCATTCTTTTACTTTATCGTTATGTACAATCTCTTGTTTAAAAGAGAATGATCCTGATTTTGGAGATTTTACCATTTTGATCACTTTTGTGTGCTCTTTTCCTCCTCCTTTTTGCAATGATGCTACTACTTTCTTTGCCATGACAAATACGTATTATTTAATTTCTTTATGAACCGTGTATCTTTTTAAGATCGGGTTGAATTTTTTAATCTCCAAACGCTCTGGCGTGTTTTTACGGTTTTTCATCGTGATGTAACGAGAAGTTCCTGCTTGTCCAGATTCTTTGTGCTCCGTGCACTCTAAAATAACTTGGATTCTATTTCCTTTTGCTTTCTTAGCCATTTTTCTTTAATTTAAGATTCTCGTAAACGAGGAATCAGGATTTATTTTAAATAACCTTTTTCACGTGCCTCTTTCAAACAAGCAGAAATTCCTTTCTTGTTGATTGTTCTCAAAGCAGACGCTGAGATTTTTAAAGTTACGTACATATCATCTTCTGGTATGTAGAACTTTTTAGTTAACAAGTTGGGATAAAACTTGCGTTTTGTTTTACGTTGTGAGTGAGAAACATTGTTTCCAACCATTACCGATTTTCCTGTTAATTGACAAACTCGTGACATTGTATTTAAATTTTCCTAATTCTAAAAGCGGGTGCAAAGAAAAGCAAATTCTAGCAATTCCGCAACAAAAATTAATATTTTTTATTGATTAATTTCTAAAAGCTCACATCTGATGAAATTAAGCGCTGCTAAAACGCTCATTTGTATGTTTCGCTCTCTGTTGTCGCCAAAGATATGCATTTTACTTGAAACAGCACCATTTCTTGCAACTGCAATCCAAACTGTTCCCATTTTTACCGTTGCTGTTTCCCCTGTAGGACCTACTATTCCTGTTGTTGCGATGCAATAATCTGTTTTTAATTTTTTTAAACCGCCCAAAGCCATTGCTTCCGCAACTTCTTTCGAAACGACTCCTTTTTCGGAAATCAATGCTCGAGGCACGTCAGCTAGTGATACTTTTTGATCCACTGAATAAGTTAACAAACTTCCTTCGAAATAATCGGACGATCCACTATTCGCAACAAAAGCTGCTGCAATATTTCCTCCAGTACAACTTTCTACTGTTCCTACCGTCATTCCTTTTGCTTTCAATAATTCACCTACTAAAGACGCAATGGGCATTTCTCCTTCGCAAATAAAATGTTGTGGCATGCGTTGCTTTACCTCATCAATAAACGATTGAATAAGTTTGGCATCTTCCTCTCCTTTAAAAGATGTGATGCGCATTTTGACCAATCCTGGAGCTGGTAAATAGGCTAACTGCAATCCATGTGATGCAATGTTGTGTTCCCAATCAGCCAATTGCGTCGCCAAAAACGACTCCCCTATTCCTTGTGTTAAAAAGGTGCGGTGGTACAATACTGCTGTATCAAAATTCTGTGTAATCTTCGGTAACGCTTCTTCTTCAAAAATGGTCTTCATTTCATACGGAACACCTGGCATCGAGATGTATACCCGCCCATCTTTTTCAAACCACATTCCTGCAGCAGTGCCAAATTTATTAAACAACACTTCGCATGACTCTGGCAACAACGCTTGATCGGTATTTACTTGCAACATCGGGCGATTACGACTGGAGAAAAACGCTTCGATATGCGCTAAAACCGACGTATTCATGACCAATTTTGTCTGGAAATAATCACACAACACGTGTTTGGTGATGTCATCTTTAGTTGGGCCCAAACCACCTGTTATCACAATCAAATTATTGCGTTCGTGTGCATCGTTCAACGCAGTCACAATAGCTTGCTTGTCATCGGAGATAGTTGCTACATGCTTGACTTTTATGCCAATCAAAGCCAATTGCTGACCGATCCAAGATGCATTCGTATTAATGGTTTGTCCAATCAATAATTCGTCACCTATTGATATGATTTCTGCTGTTAACTTGGTATTGTTTTTGATATGTTGCACAAAATAATTGTTAAGTTTGAACAAATAACGGAAAGAAAAATGAAATTAACTACACAAACTTTGTTTTCATTAGGAATAGTATTGTGCTTTTCCTCGTGTGATGTGTTGGAAGAAGCGACAAAAGCTATCCCAATGCCTACACAACAATCTACAGCACCTGCTTTGACAAATGCAGAAGTTATAAACGGACTGAAAGATGCGTTACAAATTGGCATTCAAAATGCTGTGAATGTAACGTCAATAACAGACGGTTTTTTGAAAAACGATGCCATCCGCTTACCTTTTCCCGCTGATGCAATAAAAGTAAAAGAAAAAGCGTTAGAGCTCGGAATGAATGCACAAGTTGATAAATTTGAAACAACCTTGAACAGAGCGGCCGAAGAAGCCACCAAATCTGCATTACCAATCTTCAAAGATGCCATCTTGAACATGTCTATACAAGATGGTTTTACCATATTAAAAGCAGGAAACGGTGCTGCTACAGCTTTTTTGAAAGACAAAACGCAACAACAATTAATTATAGCGTTTGCTCCAGCTGTAAAAACTGCCATCAGTCAAGTGAAATTAACCGAATACTGGAATCCTTTGATGAATAAATACAACGGCATCATGACAGTGACTGGTGGACAAAAAGTAAATCCCGATTTAAATGCATATGTCACACAACTTGCAATTGATGGACTATTTAAAATGGTGGAACAAGAAGAAAACAAAATTCGTCTTGACCCAATGGCGCGTGTAAACGATCTATTGAAAAAAGTATTTGGCAGCATTCAAAACTAATACAGCAAAATGTCCTACCCAGCAACAGAATTAGTACTCGATAAAAACGGAAATGTATATCATTTGGGATTCTCACCCGATGACTTAGCTGATAAAATAATTTTAGTTGGCGACCAAGACCGCGTCCACCAAGTTTCCAAGCAATTTGACTCAGTTACGCATCGTTCGCAACACCGTGAATTTGTTTGCCACACCGGAAGTTATCAAGGAAAAGAAATCAGTGTGCTTTCAACGGGTATTGGAACGGACAATATTGATATTGTTGTCAACGAATTAGATGCGTTAAAAAACATTGATTTGATCAATCGTGTCAATAACATTCCACCTAAAAAACTAACCATGGTGCGCATTGGGACTTGTGGTATCTTACAAGCTGCTGTTCCAATTCACAGTTACATTTTATCAACTGCAGCAGTTGGACTGGATAATGTAGCACATTTTTATCCCATTTCCTTTTCTACACGTGAGGAACAACTTGCAACTGAAATAAGTGCGCACATCAATTATCCTGCAACGATTGTACCGTATGCAACGGAAGCTTCACTAGAATTAGTAGCCAAGTTGAGAAGTAGTAAAACGTACGAAGGCATCACCATGACCAGTTCTGGTTTTTATGGTCCACAAGGACGAAAACTACGGTTGGGCTTACGCAACGAACAAATCAATGAACAATTAGCTAGTTTTCAATTTGAAGAACAACAAGTATTGAACTTTGAAATGGAAAGTTCCGCTTTGTTTGCCTTGGGAAAAGCCTTGGGACACGATTGCACCACAATCTGCTTGGGCATTGCGAATCGTCCGGCAAAAGAATTTTCTACAGATTACACCTTAGCAATGGATGAATTGATTCATTACGTGTTGGATCGAATTTAAAAAAATGTTCATGAAAAACGTTTTAGCACTTATTATGTCACCCCTTTTATTTACAGTGTAAATAGTTAATAATGCGTAACCTAAAATTAGTTATTGCCTTTCTTTGCGTGTGTGCCTCAGCACACACGCAAATTGGCTTTAACCTAACGCATACGTTCGACCCAAGTGTTTCGATCCATTCATCAGTTATTGAAAAGAACGATACCTTAATTGTTTTTGGACAAAGGTTAACAGAAACTGGTCATATATTGAATCAACGATACTTGAGATTTTGTAATCCTTTAACGGGTGACACTTACAGAGATGTGAATTTATCCGATACGAGTGGATATGCAGTTGGACAACCAGCTTTTGAAAGTGTTTTACATAACAATGCAATCTATTTGTTGAATGGTAGAAGACAATTTAGTGATACTACACTTGCAAAATTGCAAAAACTAGATGCCTTTGGAAATGAGTTATGGAACAAACAATACAACATTGGTAATTACTTTGCAACATTTAACGATATTGAAATTATTAATGACTCCGTGCTATTACTAACAGGTGAATTAGAGAGTAGTTATGGTAATTTAGATGTGCGTTTGTTGTGGATTGACACAAATGGTACAATTATCAACGAACGCATTTATCCCCAACCATATATTCAATATGGTTGGTTTGCAGATAAATATTTAAATGGGGATCTTCTATTATCTGGTGCCGAAGGAAATAATACTAAATACAGAACATTCACTAGATTAAAACCAAATGGTGACATTATATGGAACACTAACGTAGGTGGAAACGGCTATAATTATGGGGTGAGCTTTCTTTCACCCAATGATTCTTCAATTTATTATTTCGGTAATTATGCCTACCCAGGACAAGTGAGAAGACCTAGAATATTGAAATTAAATGCAGCAGGAGATACCCTTTGGTCGTACCGTTACCCTGAATACAATGGAATTGATGCAGCTGAAGATAATGGCTATGAAACCGGTGTTTTAGGTAATAACAATTCAATTGTAGCTTTAATGCGCTATCAAGATTCTATAACTTATAAAAATAGGTACATTCTGCAAGGATTAACGACAGATGGGGTTCCAAAATGGAAACGAAAAATATCCATTCGTGTTTCTAGTAATTACATAACGAACTTAAAAAAAATGTCCAACGGAGATTTTGTTGTTACTGGTTATGCTTTTGCAGAGTTTCAAAATGGCACTGTAGAAGATGGTTGGTTGGTTCGTGTAAATTGCATAGGCTTACATGAACATCCAGTAGATAGTATAAGTATTAGTGGTCAATTTCAATCAGTACAATTAAACAATTTCGCCAATCATTTTTCACATGCCACAGTAGATTGGGGAGATGGAAGCCCTTCAGAAATTCAAGAATCAAATTATTCAGACAGTATTGAGCACGTAATTTTTAATCACACCTATTCATCACAGGGTAACTATGATGTAACAGTCAAAACCATTGCCTGCAATGACACACTTACTCATCAAATACCCATTGAGTTGCTTAGCTCTGGCTTAGACAATGATTTGCTAAATGTTTTTCCAAACCCAAACAACGGAGAATTTTCATTGATGCTCAAACACGATGGCAATGCAGAAATAACCATCTACGATAACATCGGCAAATTAATCTTTGTCAAATCAGAAATAGACCTAAATCAACCACAAAAAATAACCGTCGACAACCTATCCAACGGCATTTATCACGTCGTCGTAAGAACCGCCACCGCTCAATTCATGACCAAAATAAAGGTGATGAAATAGTGTAATTTTGACCACTTATACAAATTCAACAACTCCGAAAAAAGTTATTGAAAAATTTTATTCAAAATTCATCGTTATTAAACATATGAAAAACGTTTTAGCACTTGTACTTCTCTTAGCTTCTTTCTATTTAAACGCACAAAACTGGAATCAAATCGCTGATTTCTCAGGAGATGCGCGTGATGATGCTACTACCTTTACAATTAACAACAACGTTTATTGTGGCTTAGGAATGAATGCGGGCTTTAGTTGCACCTCAGATTTTAAGGTGTTTGATTTGCTTTCCGAATCATGGACTGCGGGCGTTAGTTTGCCGATTGGTGAAGAAAGACAATATGCAAACGGATTTTCACACCAAGGGTTTGGTTATGTTTTTGGAGGAATCAATGGAAACGCTACTTATTTAAGTGATTTTTGGAAATTCGATGCCACTTCAAATACATGGTCAGCGTTGCCTGATTTGCCCGGTGGAGGAAAAGCAGGAGCCATTAGTTTTTTAATTGGTGATACCGTTTATATTGTTGGCGGAAAAACAACAGGAGGAACAATTTCAAACGAAGTTTGGGCATTTGATCTAAGCCAAGAACAATGGTTTCAAAAAGCGAACCTTCCTTTTGACGGTATCTGGAGAGGCGTTAGCTTTTCATGGAACAACACCGGAGTTATTGGACTAGGAAAGTTGAATAACAGCACTTTTAATCCTGGCTTTTATCAGTATTTACCCACAACTGATACGTGGCAGTTAATCAACCAACTAAACGTACCCCCTACTATTTATTCCATGTTTGCTCAAATTGGCAAGTATGGTTTTATATATGGTGGCGCATTGGAAAACTTAACGTATTCGAATCAATTTATTCGGATTGATTTGGACACATGGGACACCGCTGTTTTAACTGATTTCCCTGCAGCTGCGCGAAAAGGCGGTCTTGCGTTTGTCAACAACAGCGAATTTTTCATCACTACAGGAGTTTCTAGTCAAGCGCGCTTGAAAGAAACGTGGAAAGCGGATTACATACTTGGAATGGACAAGGAACAAACACTTGGGACGGTTAATCTGTATCCCAATCCACTGAACAACCAACTCGTTATCCAATCAGACGCACTCATTCAACGCATTGAAATATACACGATTTCAGGTCAATTAATTACAACACAAGCCACCAACTCAAAACAAATCGACATGCCAATTGATCTGGAAAACGGCTTGTACCTATTACGCCTTGTTGGAGAAAACGGAGCGTTAACCGAACAAATTTGCGTGCAGCATTGAACAGTCAAATTTTCCTACCAAATTCCACTTATGGCATAAGCGTTATCCGTATTAATATAAATTACTCGAACATTGTTGTCATTCGATAATTTACCATTCTCCTGAATAAAATTAATAAATCGTTTATTTTGTCTACCCATGAATTTACTGTAAAAAACATAGACATTATAGTCGTAATTCCCAATTGTAAAATCGGTTGCATTGAATGTTGGTTTCAAAAAAGAAATTAGTAATGGTTCAGATATCAGTGTATCAAGAGGAGCTTGAATTTTCGGGGGAAAAGTGGTTAATATACTATCTCTATCCCACTCTAAATTTGGAAAACCACCAGCATAACAATTAATTTGAAATGATTCCAATTCTCCACCTTTATTGAAATAAAGAGCTTGGAGAGGTTGGTAATGATTCTGCACGCGTTTAAGCTCTATCTTTTTTAATGTATCTGGAAGTGTTGAATTATTTGCTAACAATTTGAGTGACGATAACAGTGAAAAATAGCTCGTATCTAATTCATAAATAGCATCTTTTGAAATACCGAGTCGTTTCGACTGTTTTATGATTTTCTTTTGACTTATTTCTTTTGGATTTCTTACTCCGTATAGCGTTATTATTGGCGAACAACTTGACATAAGAAGTAAGAAACAAATTGATTGCAAACAAGATTGTATTCTCATCATATTATTTACTTCGTTACTACAAATTTATTACAAAACAACAAATGATACGATTCATCTTTAATCAAAACAAAATAAACCCCTGATTCAAGACTAGTATGGATTTTAAGTTGAATCATGAATTACTTATTTTTTGTTATTTTCTTTAAAAAAACACTTTTAATAATAAGAAACAAAAGCAATGAAGATAAATAGCAAAACAAAACAATAACTACTTTTAACCCTTTATCATCAAAATAAGGTTTTATAAATTGTAGAATAAAAGGTGTATAAACAATTCCAAATGTTATTATTATTGATGTGATTGTAGACTTATACCTTTCTTTTTTAGCAATTAAAGTGAATCCCAAAATATAAACTATTACGTGTAGAATTATTATATACTTAATCATATTATTTACTTCGTTACTACAAATTTATTACTTGACAACAAATGATACGTTTCATCTTCAATCAAAACAAAATAAACCCCTGTTCTAAGATTTGAATGGATCTTTTGCTGCTCAGTATTTTCTTCTATTTTCATGTAATAAATAATGATTACTAATTTTTGAGAAATTTGATTTCATAGAATTTCCCATTTTGATCTTCCAAACGGTAAATGTATGTACCTGATTCTAAAAAAGAAACATTAATCGTTTTTTCAAAAGCTTGATTAATAACAACTTTTCCAGATAAATCCATTACAATAATAGATTTTGCTTGTTGGGTTAAATGTAAATTATCTATACTCAACAATCCAGTTGTAGGATTCGGATATACAGAAAATGTCTCCTTCACAGGAATTGTTAATTCCTCGTTTCCAAGAATAGGTAAAAAATTGTCCGTTACATTTCCATTTTTATCAATGTGAACATAGTAAGCATCATATTCATATGCGCCTGGCGCAGTTCTATGAACAACTACAATGCAACCTGAATCTTTAAGTGCCAATACATTTGAAACTAAATACCCAGCATCTCCTCCAAATTCAAGTTCCCAGACAGTATTATTAATGGTATCATGTTTAACAACTTTAAATGTAGAAATGCAATTTGGATCTCCTAGTAGACAAATCTTTCTGTCGTATGCAAAAAAGTAATTCTGCATAAAATTAGATTCATTTTGTTGTTGTGCATATACATAGTTCGTTGGAGAATTAATTGGTTCATAAAGCACCAATTTTTTCCAATCTGCTACTACCAATGAATCATTAATCAAATGCATTGTTGCAACACACACTGAATCACCAATATTTGAAGATTTGAGAATACCTGTAAATTGAGGGCTTGCAGCTATTCTCGAACGAAAATAGGAGACATCAAAAGGACGATTGGTCGTTTCTTCTTTCAATGAAAATGATTGTCCAATGATTTGTAAATTTTTGTCCAATTTGAAACTCGTCCTATTCTTAAAAAAAACACGATAAGTTGAGTCTAGTGGGTTTTGAATTACCCCTTTCATCATAAAACCAGTTAAAGTGTCAGATATTTCAACAATATCTCCATTTAAATTGTATTCAGCTATGCGATAATCACTAAACATATTAGAAGGCAAGGTGTGAACATGAATAATGTTGTTATTTAAATTTGAAAAGGAAAAACCATTTTGATCTCCACTTTCAAAATTCTGATGAAGCGTATAGACTTTTTCTATCGTATCGGGAAATACTTGATATACGAACAAACTAGATGAATCCGTTTGAGCTCCATTAGGAGGTTCATTTCGACTAATTTTTCTTGTCAAAAAGTAAAAAGTATCGTTAATTGAATAAGATCCGACTAAAAACAACTCCATACTATCCAAATTACCTTTTAATGGAATTAGTTTCTTTTGTTTAGTGTTTAAATTGATCAAACCAATTTTGCAAATTACAGAATCCTCATTCAAGGCAAATGCAGGGGAAATAGGAGGATTCGGAAAGTTTGAAATGGTTACAACTAATATGCTATCATTTACTTGAAACATTTCAGATACCATATCCAAATGTTCTGTTGATGTCAATACTTCAGTTTGATGAACCTGTGAGAAAACAGATAAATGAATTAAAATAGCCACCTGTAAACAAACAATTGTCTTTAGTTGTCTTAAAAAAAGTAATGCTAAAACAGGTACTTTCATATTTTTTTATTTTAAAAAGTGGCAGTTAAACCAATAACAGCTAGTTGATGTTATTGTATATTAATTAATTCAAAATTATTTTTTTCGTTAGAGTTTTACCTTCAAATTCAAAGGTTAATAAATAGATACCATTTGTAAATGCACGCAGATCAATGATGTTTTCTGCTGTTTGGATTATTATTTTACCTGTTACATCATAAATCGTGTAACTATCAATTTTATGATCTGTTTTGATAGTAATTATATCATTTGTTGGGTTTGGGTAAATATTGAAATCGTCACTTGCTAATTCTTCAATTGAAACTGCATCACAATTTGAAAAATTTAAATGATAATCTTTTGTCATTAGAAAAATGCTGTTTGTAGTATCAGATGCTATACCAGGAATAAACAGTATCGAATCAAAAGGTTCAATTGCATAATCAACAACTGTTGGATACAAAGTATCAATCCTATGAGCAGCTTCTCCAGTTGTACGAATAGTGGTATGTAAAAGATCCCAATTACTGAGACGAGTTGAATCATAACCGTAAAAAGTTGATAATGTAAAAACTGAACCTGCTCCAATAGCAGCATCTGCAATTAGATGATAATAATATTGATACCCTTGTTGATATTGGCTTATATTATAACTGTACGTCCAATTAATTGTACCATTTTCTTGAATAGAAGTCAGGTTCATATTTGGCAAATGCTGGTTACCTCCTCCTGACATATCTTTAGATTGTCCAACTAAAAAAATATTTCCACTTTTTGATAGTACCTTTTGAAACATAAAAGCTGTATTTGGAACTGAAATTCGCTTAGATATGACAACATTACCTGTGTTTGCAGCTATTTTTGCAAAATAGCCATCCGGTGTAAAATCACCAACTTCACTTATAGATCCACATAGAAGTATCTCTCCAGCAGCAGTTAATTCACAAGAAACAGCATGCAAAAGTTCAGTTGAATCTAAGATTGAATTTTTAAAACTCTTTTGCCATTGTATATTTCCTGAAGTTGTGATTTTTGTAATAAAAAAATTAGTTGACCCACCATTATCAACAATATCGAAAGCACCTAACACAATAAAAGTAGAGTCAGAGAGTGCTTGAATATCAAATATCTCTTCTGCTGTTCCGCTTAATCTTGTTGACCAAACTACGCTGCCAGCAGCATCAAGACAGGTAATGTTCAATTTTCTATCGTATACTGATGGATTTAATGAGCGTGATGAGCTGGTATAAATTAAATTTTGACCAACTTTTTCAATTTTCACTTTTTCATCTAAAAAAGCTCTTTTATCAATGTTTTTAAACCAGATTAAATTACCTGATGAAGAAAATTTAGCAAGAAAATTCCTTTTTTCGTATTCTAAAGTAAAGGTAGAATCTATCACATTATCATTCAAAGAATAATTACCGCTAATGTATATTGAACTATCTATACATTCGATTGAACTCGCATAAATATTATTCCAAGTACTGTCCAAATAAATCGCTTTGGTCCAAATCAATTCACTTCCACTAGTTAATTTACTTAATGAAATAGATTTAATAATATTAGTTGAGCCATATGGTGCTTGTGTATTATTCAGTATATACTGATTTCCATAGCTGTCTAATTCAATACTTCTTGCAATTTCTGCATTGTCACATGTTCCAAATGCTTTAACACTTGTCTGAGCGTTTATATTTGATACTAATAAACATGAAATCGAAAATAAAAGAAATTGAATTTTTTTCATATAAAAAACACTTTGAATTTTTAATGATTTATTTAGATGGAGTCAAATTTATATTTTAATTCTCTCTCATACAATAGAATTAGTTCTAGAAAAAAGTATAACGAATAATATAAATTTATATTTTTCCTTAATTGGTAAAAACATATTATTTCTTTTCAAAATAACAAAACATATCTTTTTGATTTTCAAACAGCTAAATCAGAAAACACTTATTCAACAAATGGAAATTAACATCACAAAAAAAGCTGAATCCAATGAATTCAGCTTTTCAAATCTAAAATAGTTTTCTTTACATGTTGCGTCTGTACTGGCCACCAACTTCGAACAAAGCTTTGGTCACTTGTCCCAAAGAAGCAACTTTACATACTTCCATCAAACGTTCAAACATGTTTTCGTTTTGAACCGCTGCTAGCTGTAAATCCGAAATTAAAGCAGGTATTTTATCTGCATGCAATTGCTTCAAATTAGCCAACATGTCAATTTGGTAACGTTTTTCTTCTTCCGAAGCACGAATAACTTCTCTCGGTTCAATTGTTGGTGAACCTTTTGAACTCAAGAACGTGTTCACACCAATGATTGGAAATTCGCCATTGTGTTTCAATGTCTCGTAATACAACGATTCTTCTTGAATTTTAGAGCGTTGGTACATCGTTTCCATTGCACCCAAAACACCTCCGCGTTCCGTAATACGATCAAATTCAACCAATACTGCTTCTTCTACCAAGTCTGTTAATTCCTCAATGATGAACGAACCTTGTAATGGATTCTCGTTTTTCGCTAATCCCAATTCACGGTTAATGATTAATTGAATGGCCATCGCTCGTCGAACAGATTCCTCTGTTGGTGTCGTGATCGCTTCATCATAAGCATTCGTGTGCAACGAGTTACAGTTATCGTAAATAGCATACAATGCTTGTAAAGTTGTACGAATATCGTTGAAATCAATTTCTTGTGCATGCAACGAACGACCCGATGTTTGAATGTGGTATTTCAACATTTGAGCACGCGGATTTGCTCCGTATTTCTTCGCCAAAGCTTTCGCCCAAATACGACGCGCTACACGACCAATGACCGCATATTCTGGGTCAATACCGTTGGAGAAAAAGAAGGATAAATTTGGACCAAATGCATTGATGTCCATTCCTCTACTCAAGTAATATTCCACATAAGTAAAGCCGTTTGCAAGTGTAAATGCCAATTGTGTAATTGGATTTGCTCCTGCTTCTGCAATGTGATAACCTGAAATCGAAACCGAATAAAAGTTACGTACTTGCTTATTGATGAAGTATTCTTGAACATCACCCATCAAACGCAATGCAAATTCTGTCGAGAAAATACACGTGTTTTGCGCTTGGTCTTCTTTTAAAATATCTGCTTGAACAGTTCCACGAACTTGTTTTAAGGTATCTGTTTTGATTTGATTGTACAAATCAGCTGGTAACACTTGGTCGCCTGTTACACCTAATAAAAACAAACCTAAGCCGTCATTCCCTTCAGGTAAATCTCCTTGGTAACTTGGGCGTGTGATTCCTTTTTGCTTGTAAATCGCTTCAATTTTCGCTGCAACTTCCTTTTCAAGTCCGTTTGCTTTGATGTATTTCTCGCAATTTTGATCAATCGCTGCATTCATGAAGAAGCCCAATAACATTGGCGCTGGCCCATTGATTGTCATGGAAACAGACGTTGCTGGATGTGACAAGTCAAAACCTGAATACAATTTTTTCGCATCGTCCAAACAACAGATGGAAACTCCTGAATTTCCTACTTTTCCATAAATATCTGGACGTAAATCAGGATCGTTTCCATACAAGGTCACTGAGTCAAAAGCTGTCGATAAGCGTTTTGCTGGCATGCCCAAACTTACATAGTGGAAACGACGGTTGGTTCTTTCTGGTCCACCTTCTCCTGCAAACATACGTGTTGGATCTTCTCCTTCGCGTTTGAATGGGAACAAACCTGCGGTGTAAGGAAATTCACCTGGTACATTTTCTTGTAACGACCAACGTAAAATATCACCCCACGATTTGTATTTCGGTAAAGCTATTTTTGGAATTTGCGATTGAGAAAGTGACGTGGTGTGCGTCTCCATTTTCAATTCTTTATCGCGTACTTTGAAAATAAATTCAGGCGCTTTGTAGCTTGCTATTTTATTTTCCCAATTTTGAATTATCTCAAAATTGTACGGATCGATATCACGTTTTACAGCTTCAAATGTCTCTTGCAATCCTTTGATTAAGCGATCTTTGTCTTCTAATGCGCTATCTTGAATCGTTGCAATGGAACGTTGTAAGCCATCTAATTTATCTGCTACGATAACTTGCTTATCCACCCATTTGTCGAAAGAACGATTGTTTTCAGATATTTCAGATAAATAACGTGTTCTTTCTGGTGGAATCACGTAAATTTTCTCCGACATTTCTTTGGTGATTTCGAATTTAGAATCCAATTGAGCACCTGTTCTTTCTTTTACTTTATCGATAATTACCTTGTACAAGGTATTCATTCCTGGGTCGTTGAACTGCGAAGCGATTGTACCAAAAACTGGCATTGAATCAACTGCATCATCCCATAAATTGTGATTGCGTTGGTATTGTTTGCGTACATCTCTCAATGCATCCAAAGCTCCTCGTTTATCGAATTTATTCAACGCAATAACATCGGCAAAATCTAGCATGTCAATTTTCTCCAACTGCGTCGCTGCGCCATATTCTGGAGTCATCACATACAATGAAACATCGGAGTGATCCAAAATCTCTGTATCCGATTGACCAATTCCAGATGTTTCTAAAATAATCAAATCGTAATTGGCAGCTTTTAATATTTGAATCGCCTCAGCTACGTGCTTCGATAACGCAAGATTGGATTGACGTGTGGCTAATGAACGCATGTACACCCGCGGATTTTTAATGGAATTCATGCGAATTCTATCCCCAAGTAACGCACCGCCCGTTTTTCTTTTCGAAGGATCAACCGAAACAACAGCGATTTGTTTTTCTGGAAAATCAATTAAAAAACGACGTACTAATTCATCCACCAAAGACGATTTACCTGCTCCACCTGTTCCTGTAATTCCTAAAACAGGTACTTGGTTTTTCTCGGCCATTGCGTGTACTTTTTCCATTGTTGGCGTAGCCATTTCTGGATAGTTTTCAGCAGCTGAAATCAAACGAGCAATTGCAGGAACAAACTTATCGTTTAGCTGATCAATTTCATTGGTCAAAACATTTCCAACAGGATAATCTGCTTTTTGCACCAAATCATTGATCATACCTTGTAATCCCATGGAACGACCATCATCAGGATGATAGATACGTGTAATACCATACCCATGCAATTCTTCAATCTCAGAAAGCAAAATGGTCCCACCACCACCACCAAATATTTTGATGTGCGGCGCACCTTTTTCCTTCAACAAATCGTGCATGTATTTGAAATACTCGATATGACCGCCTTGATAAGAGGTCATCGCAATTGCTTGCGCATCTTCTTGAATTGCTGTATCAACCACTTCTTCTACCGAACGGTCATGACCTAAGTGAATGACTTCACATCCTGTCGATTGAATGATGCGGCGCATGATGTTAATTGCGGCATCATGTCCATCAAACAACGACGCTGCAGTAACGATTCGGATGTTGTTAGTTGATTTATAGGGTGTATTTTGATCCATGAGACAATACTGTTTTTTCGATAATTCTCTTGTTTTCTAAACGAAGCAACGAAGATAATTAGTTTATCCGAATTTACTTACATATCGAAGCGATTATCTCTTTTTTGTTTGCGGAATGTTAAGAAAAATTAAATCGTTTAAAAAACAGGTCCCATGAATAAAAAATGAATACCTTTAATCATTCATTAAAAAACAAAAACATGACAACAGGATTTATTATTGGTGGAGTGATTGCATTGATCATTTTATGGTTTATTTCTATCAACAACCGTTTGGTTGCATTAAAAAACAACCGTGAAAGCGCTTTTGCTGACATCGATGTTCAATTGAAACAACGTTACGACTTAATTCCGCAATTACTTGGTGCTGTAAAAGGTTACATGGATCACGAAAGTTCTGTGTTAACGCGCGTTACAGAAGCACGTTCTCGTTGTATGCAGGCAAGTTCAATCAGTGATAAAATTGCTGCTGAAGCAAATCTTGGTGCTGCAATGAATGGATTTAACATCCAATTAGAAGCTTATCCAGACTTGAAAGCTAACACAAACTTTTTGAACCTTCAGAATGAAATTGGGGACATCGAAAACAAATTAGCTGCAGTTCGTCGCTTTTTTAATTCGGCTACGAAAGAATATAACAATGGTATTGAACAATTTCCAAGCAATTTCGTTGCGAACATGAAAGGTTACAAAACTGAACCATTATTTGATTTAGGTGCGGACCAACGTCAAACACTTGACAAAGCTCCTGAAGTAAAATTCTAATTCGTTTCACATGGCAGAATTTATTGGTTTACACCAACAAATTAAAAGTAACAATACGCGTTCCATCATCATTTTATTGTGTTTTCCGTTGCTCATTTTAGTAGCGGATTATGCTTTTTTGTTTTTCTCTTTTAACGGAAAAGAACATCAAAATGAGGTCAATCAATTGTTTTTTCAATCAATTCCATTAGTTATATTGGGAGTTGGCGTGTGGTTTGCTATTGCTTATTTTGCAAATGCAACCATGATTCGCCTGGCGACCAATGCTGAAACCTTGGAACGACAAGACAACATGCGCGTGTACAACCTAACAGAAAACTTGTGCATGAGCGTTGGTATGAAAATGCCGAAATTGTATGTGATTCAAAGTCCCGCTTTGAATGCCTTTGCAAGTGGAATTGATGAAAAATCGTATGCAGTTACTTTGACAACAGGAATCATCAATCACCTTTCTGATGAAGAATTAGAAGGTGTGATTGCACATGAATTGACGCACATTCGCAACAAAGATGTGCGCTTGTTAATTGTAACGATCATTTTTGTTGGTATTTTCTCGTTTTTAGTACAAGTGCTTTTTCGCTCGTTGTTGTTCGGAGGAAATAGAAGACGTGACAAAGACAGCGGTGGTGGTCAATTAGTCATCATTGCTTTGGTGATTTCTGTCGTTGCTTATTTATTGACCATTCTTTTCAAATTTGCTTTATCGCGCAAACGTGAGTATTTAGCAGATGCTGGAGCAGTTGAAATGACTCGGAATTCGATGGCAATGGCTTCTGCCCTGCGTAAAATTTCTGGCAATTCGGAAGTTGATTCAGTGAAAAGTGATGATGTCAAGGAATTGTTTATCGAGTATAAATCAGTTTCGGGATTGTTTTCAACACATCCTCCAATAGAAAAAAGAATTGCTGTGTTGGAACAAATGTAAGATGCAGCGAACAAAATTATAGAGAGCGAATTCCAGTAGGAGTTCGCTTTTTTTTTGTTAAAACCTGACGATTAATTTCAGATTGATGCGGCGTTGGGTCAAGTAATTTGGAATGGAATAAAACTTACCAGAAACATCTTGAATCCATTGTTTGGAAAGCACGTTGTTAATCCCCAATAAATTAAACACTTCGACTGAAACCGAAGCCGTTTCTAATTCGTTCATCCATTTTTTTGGATTGCTTGATTTTTTGTCCAACAAATCATACGAAAAACCAATGTCCACTCTAAAATACGCCTTCATCGTTAACGTATCTTTGTAGCGTGTGTAATCTGGTGGACCATAAGGTAAACGTGAACCGTAATTCAAGCCCATTTGCACACTGAAACGTTCGAAATTCGGCATGTTATCTTGGAATAAAACCCCAATTGATAAGCGTTGGTCTGTTGGTCGGCGGATACCACCAGGTTGCACCAAGACACTATCTACGGCTGTTTGATCTTGACTTATTCCATAAATTATTTTTTCGCCAGAAGCATTGTAATAATTGTAGTAATAATCATTCAACATGTCTTCTTTGGTCGATAATATTCCGATTTTGAAAAACGATAACAATCCCGGTACAAATTCACCGTGCAAATTCATATCAAGACCCGTCGCATATCCCTTCGCTAAATTTTCTGCGTAATAACGAATGCGAACATTCTCTACTTCGTAAGGGTTGATGTCCCACAAATATTTGTAGTATGCTTCTGCGGCGAATTTAAATGGCTTGGAACGATTCCACATGTAAAAACTGTAGTCACCACCTAACAACAAATGAAACGATTTTTGTGCGCGTACATCTGCATTCAAACCTCCAGTAAACGTTCTAAACTCGCGATAAAAAGGTGGTTGGTGATAAAATCCTGTTGCTAATTTAATTTTCATGGAACGACGGATGAATTTTCCATCGTGAAAAGCAAAACTAATTGGATTGTAAATCAAAGAAGCGCGCGGCATAAACAATAACTCGTCGTTGTAAGTCGTATACAATCCGCGTAAGCCAATATCAAATTGCCATTTCGATAAAGCGCGCGGTATTAATGTGTCAAAAGAAACGCTATCAATGATTTGTTTCAATTCGTTTTTCTTGTAAACCGTTTTGTGTAATGGAATTTCTGTTGCTACTTTTTTCCACTCATAATGGTGTTGCGCAAACGCATGAAAACGACTATTATTCAACGAAAGTTTTCCTTTGATCACTTCGTACAAAGCCAATTCATCTGGGTTTGTTTGAGGTAAGGAATAACCTGCAGAATCAATCATGCGCCATTCACTCAGCACATCGTTAAATTGATCAAATTGCATTCCAGCTCCCCACGATAAATCACTTTTTTTTCCTGATTCTTCGGAAACCTTGAAATGATAAACGGAAGTATGATACGCGCTTAAAATAGTTGCGTTTAACTGATTGCGCGCATGGTTTAAAAAGGTACCTACCCCAACTACTGCTATTGAGTCACCGTATTCTTCTTTGGAAGGATCTGTTTCCAATAGATTGATATAGTATTGTCCTTGAATATCAAATCTTTCTTGTTCGTTGGATTGAAACGCTGTAAAATAAGTTGATTGCTCGTATTTCTCCGATTGATAATTAAGCGAAGTTCCAACAGTTGACGTGATAAAACGTGTCGCTTCTTGACCGTCAAAATAAATATTAAACGAATACGCCTCGCTTGCAGTACCAAAATCCGTCTTTTGTGTTTCAGGTGCAAACTGAAATTTATTAGAAGAAGTGTGTGCCAATGTATTCCACTTCCAATGTTCATTGATATCGTATTCGGTTGCCAATTGTGTATCCCAATAAACAGGATTATAACTTCCTTTTGCGGGCAATGAATTCAATAAATAACCATTAGCACGGTAACGCGCTGCAAACAAATAACGAAAACGGTCTGCTTTCCCTAATTGATCTTCAATATGCGTTTCAACACCCAACAAACTAGCCATTGCAGATGCATGAAAATCCGTTGGACGTTTGTATTGAATGGACAAAACAGAGCTTAATTTATCGCCGTAAGTTGCTTGAAATCCTCCAGCAGAAAAATAAATATCTTCCACCAAAGCCGAATTGATAAAGCTCATGCCTTCTTGTTGGCCACTGCGCGTCAAAAAAGGGCGATTAATTAAAAATCCATTGACATAAACGATGTTTTCATCGTAATTTCCTCCACGAACATTGTAATTAGCGGTCAGCTCATTATTGGAATTGACTGGTTGAGTGTATTTCAATAAATCTTCAACGCGACCAAAAGCTAATTTCTGCACATCGACCTTATCTAATTTTTCAAGTCCACTTTTATCACTTCCATCTTTGATAACAACATCAATAGACGTGAAATCAAAACGAAAAACTGCATCCAGTTTGTTTTCACCAAGCTGAATTTCAATGGTTTGCTGTAGTGATTTCTCATCCGAATAAACAACTACAGTTGTAAAACCTGGATTACACGACACATTAAAAAAACCAGCTTCGTTGGTCAGGGTAGCTATGGTGTCAGTTGCTTGAAAAACTACTGTTCGAATAAATGGAACAGGTTTGTTTTGTTTGTCAACTACTTTTCCAATTAAAGTTGATTGCGCGAAAGAGAAGCTTGAAAACAAGCAACACAACAACACAAAAAAGCTTTTATTCCACGAAAACATGTCTTTCAAACGATATAAATCCAAAATTAGTATTTAATCCACAGATAAATCCAAAACAATCAAATCGTTTTGAAAAGGGTCAATAGCCGCGTAAATCGATACGAACAAGGAGTGATAATCTCCCGTTGGTGCAAAATTCAACCAGTGCAAAGCTCTTTCTTGCAATTCATTTGCTGGTAAAAACCGCTCTGAAACATGTTCCAAAGCTGCTAATTGTTGCTCGTGTTTCGCCTTTTGTTGTTTGATAAGCTTTGCTTCAAACTGCGTTAATTGATTTTTAATTCGAACTGATTCAGCGTTGGCAAAAGAGGATAATGCTTCATCGACCTCCTTTGTTTTGTCTTGCATGATTTGTTCTAATGACGCAAAAGCAGTGGATAAATTAGAAAAATCAAGTTGCATATCCGGTTGTTCAGCCAAATATTCTTTGATCAATGTCTGTTTATCAGTAAAAAAACGAGCAACTTCCCAGTTTGTTTTGTTGACTTTTTTTGCTGTATTTGCATCCAATAACAACAATGAATTACGTTGTTGAATCAATGGAAAAAGGGTGTTGTGCGCTTCAAACACTTGCTTTAATTGTACCCAATAAGCCATTTCTCCGCCTCCACCAATGTAAGCAAGGTTTGGTAAAATAGTTTCTTGGTAAACAGGACGTAAAATGACATTTGGCGAAAAATTCGCTATTTCTTCTACAAGCAATTGCTCCAATTCTTCGCGCGAAAGCAAACGGTCGTCAATGCGGAAAAAGTCGTCTTCACGAACAATTCGTTTGCGTTTTCCTTTGGATAAATAGAACAAATTAATTTCCCGAGCAATTGCTTGTGGAGCTAATCCTATCGTTGCTAACGCTTCATTTGTTTTGGAAACAGCTGCAAAAGATGGCTGTTCGAATAATTCACGTGCAATTACAGTACGAAACGCTTCTTTCAATAAAGGAGCATCAGGTTGTAACACCAATACCCCAAAATCAGAAAAGAGTTTTGTCAAAAATTCTTGATTGAAATCGGCATATGATTGTGACAAATCCAATTGGAGCAAGTCCTGAATTGCTGTTTCCTTCCCTTCGAACAAGGCAGCAAATTCGTGATAAATTTGAGAAAAATCGTTGAGTTCAAAACGACCTACCGCCCCACTTTGTTCAGATTCCCAAGATAATTTGTGTTGAAAAACACGTGCATGCCGCACTTCTTCAAAATCGTGATCTTCACTTGCCATCCAAAAAACGGGGACGATTTTAGTTGACTTTGTTGATTGGTTGTGTAATTCACACAATCGGACAACATGCAACACTTTGTAAACCAAATAAAGCGGTCCACCAAATAAGGTTAACTGATGACCGGTAGTGATTGTGAACGTAGTTTCGTGTGCTAATAAGTCAATGTTTTCTTGCTGTTTTGACGAACAAAAATGACCGATTTGTTGCTGTAAGGTATCCACCAACACGTTTCTGCTTTCAGCAGTAACTTGTTCTTTCTTTAGCATAATTTGCTTGTTAAGACAAGTGATATCCGAAAAAGGTTGTTGAAGAAATTGTTCCAAATAATCTTGCTTTCCAAAGTTGGTAGAAAACGAAGAAAATTGAGGAATTAGTTTTCTCGGTATGTGGGATACTTTCATAAAACAAAAGTAAGGAAGATTTCATCAATCGCTTCGACTAAAAAAGGTACTTTTGTAAAAAAATAACGTATGGAAGCAATTATCAAAACAGTAAAAGGAGAAATGCGCGTGTCTTTGTACGAAAAAGAAACGCCTAATACAGTTGCAAACTTTGTGAAATTAGCAAAAGATGGTTTTTACGATGGATTAACTTTTCACCGTGTTTTACCTGATTTCGTGATTCAAGGAGGATGTCCTAATTCACGTGAAGGTGCAAGCGGAATGGCTGGTACTGGTGGACCTGGATATAAAATTGATTGTGAAACTTCTGGTGAAAATCAATACCACGACAGAGGTGTCCTTTCAATGGCTCACGCTGGAAGAAATACAGGTGGTTCGCAATTTTTTGTTTGCCACAGCAGAAATAACACTGCACATTTGGACAGAAACCACACTTGCTTTGGTAAAGTAACTGAGGGATTAGATGTGATTGATGATATCCGTCAAGGAGATTTAATTGAATCAATCACTATTATTGATTGATTCACGCAGTTATAAAAACAAAAAAGGAGGCATCCGCCTCCTTTTTTTATTCCTATAAAGTTGTATTATTTACTTTTTGCAGGAGTTGTAGATTCAACTGGTGCTTGAGGTGCAGGTTGAACAGTTCCTGTAATAGTTAACACAACTGGCGTTTCTGAAGAGTTAGTACGAACTGTAATTGTTTTTGTGAATGGACCAACACGTTTTGTGTCATAATTCACTACAATTTTAGAACTTTTACCTGGTTCAATTGGTTCTGTTGGTTTTTCAGCAGCAGTACAACCACAAGATGTTTGCACATTTGTAATGATTACTGGAGTTTTACCTGTGTTTTTGAATTCGAATACAAATGGTTCTTTTGAATCATAAGTAATGTTTTGACGTTCAATCTTGATTGATTTGAACAAAATAGTTGGTTGATCGTTGACAACCGCTTCTCCTTGTGTTGCTGGTGCTGTTTGAGTTTGCGCAAAAGAACCAAGCGTTAATAGAGACATTCCGATTATTGCAATTGATTTCATGTTTTATAGTTTTTTATTTGTACAAGAATACGAACTCTTTTCTTATTCTTTTTAATCGTTAACAAAAATTTAGCCAAAAATATTTATTCCTCATTTCTTTTTGGCTAATGCTAATACTTGAACAATCGATGGATAGGTGTTTTCCAGTACTTTATCCCATTGTTTTTTCTTCAACCAAACAACTTGTGAAATCCCCTCTTCCGTTTGAGGTGTGACTTTTTTTGATCCCGAATAATTTAGTGCGAACCACCAATTCTTTTTCAAAACTGGAATTCCTTTGTATTCATAGGTGTGGAACGTATATCCCAATAAATGATTGATAACAGGTCGTTCTATTCCGCATTCTTCCTCAATTTCTCGAATAGCTGCTTGTTCTATGGTTTCATTCTTTTCAATTTTTCCTTTTGGCAAATCCCAAAGACCGTTTCGTTCGATAAATAAAAACTCATTTTTTCTGTTAACAAGACCACCAGCAGTCTCTATTTTTTGGAAATCGCGAAAAACAAAAGCAAAGTCGCTATCAACTTGCTTACTCATTATTATAACTACAATAGATGCCGGTAATGAATTGCGCAAAGCAATCACATTAATCTCAGAAAGGATATTTGTTTGAATTTCAACAAATTTTGAATGTTTTTTAACATTTCTGCGAAATTCACAAAAAACGATTAGCTTGTTATCAATAAAAACTTCGTACATTTGTTGCCATGATTTTAAATAAAGACAAAGCGCTAAAGGTAGCGGAATTTTTGCTTCAAATCAAAGCAGTAAAATTACAACCTAATGAACCATTCACTTGGGCGTCTGGTTGGGCCTCACCTATCTATTGTGACAACAGAAAAACGTTATCATTTCCTTCTATACGTACATTTATTCGTCAAGGATACGCAGAAGCGATTTTGGATCATTTTGGAAAACCTGATGTGATTGCTGGTGTTGCAACTGGTGGTATTGCACAAGGAGCTTTAGTTGCTCAAGAATTAGGTATTCCTTTTATTTATGTACGCAGTTCAGCAAAAGGTCACGGTTTGGGTAATCAAATCGAAGGACATTTTGAAAAGGGACAACGCGTAGTTGTTATCGAAGATTTAATTTCTACTGGCGGAAGTTCATTAGTAGCTGTTGAAGCATTACGTGAAGCTGGTTGCGAAGTAAAAGGTTTGGTAGCTATTTTCACTTACGGTTTTGAAATCGCTTTGAAAAACTTTGCAGATGCTGAATGTCCGTTTGTAACATTAACCGATTATGAACACCTGATTGACCAAGCTGTTAAATTAGAGTACATCAATGAATCGAATGTTGCTTCGTTGAAGAAATGGAAAAACGATCCAGCAAACTGGAACAAATAAGCTAAGATGAAAATTACGAGCGAAAAAGCATATGTAACCACCTCTATGGTTGAACTTTACGCTTTTTTATCGCAAGCAGAAAATATTTCAGTTTTACTTCCCCACGATAAAATCACTGATTTTCAATCTGATGCAAACGGCTGTAGTTTCCGTGTACAAGGCGGGATATTGATTCCCTTGGTTTACACAAACCGTGAAGCAATCAATCACATTGAGATGAAATCTGGCGAAAAAGCGCCTTTCCCATACACCCTTACCATTCATTTGAATGACTTAACACATGTTGTTGAAGGTCATATTGAATTTCATGCTGAAATATCTATTTTCATGAAAATGATGGTAGAAAAGCCATTAATTGCGCTTTTTAACACAATGACCCTTCAATTACAGCAACACTTTAGTACTGAAATTTAATTTCTTTTAATCCAAATTTCAGTTCTTCGTTACCTACTTGAAAAACAAGATCACCTGACGCAGATACATCAATGATTTTACCAACTAACTTGGTGTTTTCAGAAACAATTACCTCTTGCTCTTGATTTATTCGCCAAAGTTTCGCTAAGTAATTAGCTTTAATTTCATCAAACTGTAATGCTTTTAACTGTTGGAAGTTTTTTGTGAGTATCGGAATGAAAGCATCTAATAATACAAATGGTGCAACATTAGTTCCTGCCAACTCAAACAAATTTGTACTGCTTGCTTGATTTGATTCGGCGACTAAATTAATACCGATTCCACAAATGGCACTTTTGACTTTTCCACTTGCAATTTGTGTTTCAATTAAAATTCCTGCAATTTTTTTATCCTTCACTAAAATGTCGTTTGGCCATTTAATGAGTACATCTTCCGCAATAAAAGAAGAAATACACTGTTGAACTGACAACGCAACCATCATATTCAGCGCAACCATTTGTTCAACTGACAAAAAAGCAGTTTCTAAAAAAATGCTTGCTGTAAACTGTTTTCCACCTGATGAAACCCACGTATTTCCGCGTTGTCCCTTGCCTGCTGTTTGGGTTTCTGCCAAAATAACAGTGCCGTGTGCCAAATTACCCGAAGAAAGTAAGTTGGCAACATAATTGTTGGTAGAATCTACGATGGGCAGAAAATGAACACGGTTTCCTATCATTTTGAAATATTAACAAGTATTGGCAACATTTAATCAATCATTTGAATGCGATAATTGATTAGATTTGTAATCACAAAATTACGAATGTATAAATTAAACAACACCATAGATTCCAAAGAATTGTGTGATGCAATTGTAGAAGGAATGCAAGACAACAAAGCAAAAGACATTGTTGTATTAGATTTAAGAAATATCCCTAGCGCTGTAACTGACTTTTTTGTTATCTGTAGTGGTGATTCGTCAACGCAAGTAGATGGTATTAGCTCAACGGTAACACGTCACACACGAACAGCTTTGAAAGAGAAACCATGGCACATTGAAGGAAAAACAAATTCCGAGTGGGTACTTTTGGATTATGTTTCGGTTGTTGCACACATCTTTTACAAAGATGCACGTGGATTTTTCGATATCGAAGACCTTTGGTCGGACGCAATCCGTACGGATATTCCCGATTTAAACTAAAAACTGCTTATCATGTCAGAAAATAATACAAACAAACCGAAAAGAAATCCCAATTTCATTTATTGGGTGTATGGAGGTATTGCGTTGCTTTTAATTGGCGCAAACTATATTTTCAATACAACAGGTGCTTCGTTACGAGACATCAGCGTGTTCTACGAATTAGCTGATTCAAATTATGTAACTGAAGTTTCGGTTGTTAACCGTTCTCGTGTTGACTTTAAATTGAATGAGAAAGGTCAGGAATTTGTGAAAAAACAATCCAAATCGAATGGTGACTTCGCGTTAATGAAAAAAGCATTAACCAAACCTACCCGTTCGTATGGCGCTAAGAAAAGTCCTGAATTCGGCATTCCAATTGTTGACGCAGGTAATTTTGAACAACGCTTGGATCAAATCAATGATACACTGATCAAAAAAGGTAAACATCCAATTGCTGCTCCACCAGAAGAAGAACACGATTATATGTCTTCTATTTTTGGATATGTGATTTTCTTTGCTGTGATTTTCATTCTTTGGAATGTTATGATGCGCCGCATGGGTGGTGGCGGAGGTGGTGGCCCAGGTGGTCAAATCTTTAACATTGGTAAATCGCGTGCTCAAGTCTACGAAAAAGGCAAATCAACAAACGTAACATTCAAAGATGTTGCGGGACTTGAAGGAGCTAAAGAAGAGATTCAAGAAATCGTTGAATTCCTTAAAAATCCTAAAAAATACACAGAACTTGGAGCGAAAATTCCAAAAGGAGCGCTACTTGTAGGCCCTCCAGGAACAGGAAAAACCTTATTAGCGAAAGCTGTTGCAGGCGAAGCGAAAGTTCCTTTCTTCTCACTTTCAGGTTCCGATTTCGTGGAAATGTTTGTAGGAGTTGGAGCATCACGAGTGCGTGATTTGTTCAAACAAGCAAAAGAGAAATCACCGGCAATTATTTTTATCGATGAAATTGATGCAATCGGTCGTGCTCGTGGTAAAAATGCAGGTTTTAGTTCGAATGACGAACGCGAAAACACCTTGAATCAGTTGTTGACTGAAATGGATGGCTTCGGAACGAATTCAGGAGTTATCATTTTAGCTGCAACAAACAGAGCTGATGTATTGGATGCTGCATTGATGCGTGCTGGTCGTTTTGACCGCCAAATTTATGTCGATATGCCTGATTTGAACGAGCGAAAAGAAATCTTCCAAGTGCACTTGAAACCGTTGAAATTAGATCATTCAGTAGATGTTGATTTCTTGAGCAAACAAACTCCTGGATTCTCTGGTGCGGATATCGCGAACTTGTGTAACGAAGCTGCATTGATTGCTGCCCGTAAAGAGAAGAAATTTGTTGAAAAACAGGACTTCTTAGACGCAGTTGACAGAATCATCGGTGGACTTGAAAAGAAAAATAAAATTATTACAAAAGGCGAAAAAAGAGCTATTGCATTCCACGAAGCTGGTCACGCTACAGTGTCATGGTTATTGGAGCATGCGCATCCATTAGTAAAAGTTACAATCGTTCCGAGAGGACGTTCGTTGGGAGCTGCTTGGTACTTGCCAGAGGAAAGAAGCATCACAACGACTGAACAAATATTAGACGAAATGTGTGCTGCGTTGGGTGGTCGTGCTGCAGAGCAAATCATTTTCGGTAAGATTTCGACAGGTGCATTAAGCGATTTAGAAAAAGTAACCAAACAAGCGTATGCTATGGTTTCTATATATGGCTTGAATGAGAAAATCGGAAATATTTCCTACTACGATTCGCAAGGACGTGAGTCATTTACAAAACCATATTCAGAAGATACTGCACGTATCATCGATGAAGAAGTAAGTAAATTGATCGAAGCACAATACCAACGTGCTGTTAACTTATTATCTGAAAACAAAGACAAATTAACGACGCTAGCTGATAAATTATTGGAGAAGGAAGTTATTTTCAAAGAGAATTTAGAAGAAATTTTCGGGAAACGTCAATGGATTTCAGAAGCGCAAGCCGAAGAAGACGAACGTGCTGAAATAGCTGCTCATGCTGTAGAAACAGCGGAGAAAATTGAAGACAATTCATCAGCTGAAGAACCTACAATTGCTGTTACAGAAGCGACAGACGACACGGTTCAAGCAACAGAAAACAAAGTAGATGAAGCTCCTGCTACGGAGTCCAATCAAACTACAGAAGAAGAAAATAATTAATTCATCTAAAACTCCCAAAAGCATTTGTTTTTGGGAGTTTTCTATTTTTACTGCTCATGAAAGAAATGATCAACCGAAGTGTCTTCGGAATAATTTTCTTATTATTCGTTTTCGTTCCTTATTTCACCGATTTAAACTACGGAACGGAATTGTTCAATTTGGTGTTGTTTGTGTTCTCAGTTTTGAGTACCTACGAATTGTTTAAAATCGGAAAAAATACTCCTTTTAAATCCACTTTGTTAATTCCAGCGTTGTTGTTGAATTTAGCGTTGTTCTTACCTATGTTATTAGAAACAGTTTCCAGTTTATTAGCGCAACCATTAACCAACATCACTTGGATTCATGCCGTTGCACTTCATTTGGAAAAAGGATTATGGGCATTTGTAGTCATGAGTGTTTTGTTTTTTACTTTGCTTATTTTCAATGAAAAAAGTATTCAATGGGTTTTCAAGTACACATTTTCGTTGAGTATCTTTTACATCATCATACCGCTAGCTTTGGTGAGTTACGTCATGACTGGGAAAGATGTTGAAACGAAATCACTTTTATTCATTGTACTACTTCCTATCTATTTGAATGATTCATTAGCTTATCTCTTTGGGAAATTTTTCGGGAAAAATAAACTGATTCCAAGTGTTTCACCAAAGAAAACATGGGAAGGATTTATCGGTGGAACTATTGGAGCGGCTGTAACGATGATCGCGCTCATTCATTTTCGTAATGGCGGTTCAATAGAAACATATTTCATGATGGCTACAGTATCTGTTTTAGTTTCAGTACTTGCAACATTTGGCGACTTGTTTGAAAGTAAATTAAAACGTGCAGCGGAAGTGAAAGATTCAGGCAACATTCTTCCTGGTCATGGTGGTATTTTGGACCGAATTGACGCGATGCTTTTTGCAGTTCCCGTTTTATATGTATTTTTAACGACTATATTTATATGAAAATGACGCTACACAGAGAAGGAACAGCAACAATTATATTAGGTATTATCGTTTTAGGATTAATACAATGGGCAAATTATTGGTTATTACAACAAACAGGATGGGATTGGTTATTTTACCTCTTATCTGTTGGTGTACTGGGTGTATTTTACTTAATTGTTCAGTTTTTCCGTATTCCAAAACGCTCATTTACTTTTGAAGAAAATGACATACTTTGCCCAGCAGATGGAAAAGTAGTGGTGATTGAAGAAGTGGAAGAAACAGAATACTTCAACGACAAACGCATTCAAGTATCCATTTTTATGTCGCCATTGAATGTCCATGCCAATTATTTCCCAATTAGTGGACTTGTTAAATACGTTCGTTACCACAAAGGTTTATTTCTTGTTGCTTGGCACCCAAAAAGTTCAACAGACAATGAACGTTCAACGGTTGTTGTGGAACACAAAAATGGCTCAGAAGTCTTATTCCGCCAAATTGCAGGTGCTTTAGCCAGAAGAATTTGTTATTACGCTAAAGAAGGACAAAATGCTGTTACAGGTGGAGAGTTTGGTTTTATTAAATTTGGGTCACGTGTGGATATATTTTTACCCCTAGGAACGCAGATAGATGTTAAAATTGGTCAAAAAGTACAAGCAAAATTGACAAAATTGGGTCAATTATCAGAAAAATAATTAATTTAGAAACGTTATAACAAAAACTCAAAATCATGAAAAAAGTATTAGTTGCAATGACATTAGCATTATTCGTAGGTTCAATGTCAACGACAGTTTACGCTGCAAATAATGGAACTCATTCAGTAGTTGTTAAAAAAGAAGACGACAAGAAAAAGAAAAAATCTAAAAAAGCAAAAAAAGGTTCTTGTACTTCAACTGAGAAATCAGGATCTTGTTGCCAGAAAAAAGCAGCTTAATTCGCACAAAATAAAAAAATCCGATTCGTAACTGAATCGGATTTTTTTTGTCAATATCTTTTATTCTTTAACTCGAAGCCAGGTTTGTGTCCTGAAGAACGGTCCTACGTATCCGCGGACATTTAATTTATCTGGATTACCTTCTTCCAACCAAATCGAACACGTATAAACTTTTCCGTTTTCTGGATCAACAATTGTTCCGTCTTCCCATTCTGAACCATTCCATGTTAATCCTCTTACAATTTGTAAGCCAACAAGTGGTTTGTTTTTTCTATCGCCTGTACATTTTTTGCAAACTGGATTATCCTCTAATCCTGGTCTTGGATAGACATACGTTATTTTTCCATACAACTTACCATCTTGTTTGTACAATTCTACTTTTGATTTTTTCTTCCCAGTTTCATCATCAATCGTAATCCATGTTCCTACACATGTTTGTGCAAAAGAATAAGATGCTAGCAGCATTAAACTAAATAATAAACCTATTTTCATAACTACTATTTTTTTATTTGTCGAATAAAATTACGAATTATTGTAATTCCATGTTCCGTTAAAATACTTTCAGGGTGAAATTGAACACCATAAACAGGCAACGATTTGTGTTCACACGACATCAAAACATCCGTAGCTGAAATTGAAGTTGCGTACAATTGATCTGTAGTTGCTAAATCCACTGCCCACGAATGATACAAACCAACTTGAAAAGTAGTTGGGCAATTTTCAAATAATACAGAATCTTTAACCAGCTTTAATGTTGTCGCTACGCCATGTTTTACTTCTTTTTGGTTATACAAAGTCGCGCCAAAATAAGATCCAATAGCCTGCATTCCCAAACAAACTCCAAGTGTAGGTATCGATAAGGAAACAAGTCGATCGATAGTTTCCAACAACTGACCTGCTGATTCTGGTAAACCAGGCCCCGGAGACAAAACTACTCCGTCAAATTGATTCAGAGCATCTAATTTTACCGATAAATTATCCCAAATAGTGAGACTAACACCGCATTGTTCCAGGTAATGCGCGATGTTATAGGTAAAGGAATCAAAATTGTCAACGAGTAGAACTTTCACTTTTTGATTCAAATTTAGTAAACTTGCAAAAAAGAATCATGAAAAAAGCAATTCAAATTCCAGGAGCTCCTGCACCAATTGGACCATATAGTCAAGCAACCGTCTCTGGCAACACCATTTATGTGAGTGGACAGATTCCTTTGAATGCTTTTACAGGCGAATTAGAGGTTGATACAATTGCAGCTGCAACGCACCGTATTCTTACAAATATTGGTTTATTATTGGCTGAAGCTGGTATGGGGCTTGATGATGTAGTTAAATGCAGTATTTTTATGACGGATTTGAATCTTTTTGCTGAAATGAATGCTGTTTATGCTTCTTTTTTCAATGGAGTACCACCAGCAAGAGAAACAGTTCAAGTAAGTCGATTACCAATGGATGTTCCAATTGAAATATCGTGTATCGCAATTAAAAGCGCTTAAACAACTATGAACGAACAGCCGCAAGTAGCAGTCATCATTGTCAATTATAATGTTGCATTCTTTTTAGAACAGTGTTTGAACGCGGTCGAAAAAGCACTATTATTAGAACCAGCTGAAGTTTGGGTGGTGGACAATAATTCTGTTGATGGATCTGTTGCTATGGTACGTTCGAAATTTCCTTGGGTAAAACTCATAGAAAATAAAGACAACAAAGGATTTTCTTCAGCAAATAATCAAGCAATGCGTCAATCTAATTGCGCATATCAGTTGCTATTAAATCCCGACACAGTAATCGAAGAAGACACACTGAAAAAAGTTGTTGCATACATGAACGAACACCCAAAGGTTGGTGGACTTGGTGTACGCATGGTCGACGGTAAAGGTGTTTTCTTACCCGAATCGAAAAGAGGACTTCCTACTCCAGCTGTTGCTTTTTACAAAATTTTCGGAATATCTCGCCTTTTTCCAAAATCAAAAATTTTCGGAAAATACAGCTTGAGTTATTTGAGTGAATTTGAAACCAACGAAGTTGAAATATTGAGTGGTGCTTTCATGCTCATGCGCAAAGAAGCACTTGATAAAGTTGGTTTGTTGGATGAAGCATTTTTCATGTACGGAGAAGATATTGATTTGTCCTATCGCATAACACAGGGTGGATACACCAATGTTTATTTTCCCGAAACACGCATTATTCATTACAAAGGAGAAAGCACCAAAAAGAGTTCTGTTAACTATGTGTTTGTTTTCTACCGTGCAATGATCATTTTTGCACGCAAACATTTTTCACAAAAAAACGCAAAACTTTTTTCTTTCTTAATTCATTGCGCCATTTATTTCAGAGCAGGGCTAGCTATTACCTCGCGTTTGATAAAGCGCATTACCCTGCCAGTTATTGACATTGCGGTTGTACTAATTGGACTTTTCGTGTTAACGAACTATTGGCAACACCTAAACATTCGATTCCCAGCATATGTAGTGAATTTAATGATTCCAATGTATGGTTTGGTTTGGTTTGGTTCTGTGCTTTTGCAAGGAGGTTACGACTCCCCTGTTCAGTTAAAAAAATATGTGAGTGGAACACTTATTGGAACTGCTCTAATTTTGATGCTTTATGGATTACTTCCAAAAGAATGGCAATTTTCACGCTTATTCATTTTGGTTGGAACAAGTTGGATCATCTGCTACTTTTTACTGACACGCCTTGCACTTCATGCGCTGATTGGTAAAAAATTCAAATTAAACGGGCACATTCATAGTAAATTTGCAGTTGTCGGTAGTCACGATGAATACCTGCGTGTTTCTGAAATACTAAAACAAACACAAGCCAAAACAGAATTAATCGTACATGTCATTGCAGAAAATAAACTAACTCATGATGCTGTTGGAACAATTGACCAATTAGAACAAATTGTTACTATCCATGGCATTGACGAAATCATTTTTTGTGCGAAAGATGTTACAGCTCAAGCAATTATTGCTTGGATGACCCAAATACAACTTCAAACGATTGATTTTAAAATTGCTCAACCGGATAGTTATTTTCTAATCGGTTCCAATTCCATTGAACGAGCTGGAGATTTGTATATTTTGAATATCAATGCAATCAGTCAACCTACCAAACAACGACAAAAGCGCGTACTCGATTGTATTGTAGGTTTACTCGTCCTAATTTCATTTCCATTTATTTGTTGGTTATTTGTTTCAAAAAAGGGGCTTTTCCAAAATGCACTTGCATTACTTGTGGGTCGAAAAACTTTAGTTAGTTACAGAAACAATAATAATGCGCGCAATTTACCGCAATTAAAAACAGGAATTTTGTCGCCTTATGAGCACATACAAGAAACTGATATGCAAGTGATTACTAAACTGGAATTACTATATGCTCGGGAATACCAACTTTTATCCGACGTGAGAATATTACTTCGTTCGTGGAAAAAATTGGATCGTATAAAATAAAGGAAGCTAAATTCTATTTTTTCGCTTATTTTTGTATCAACTATTAAGAGAATTGCACATAACGTATGGCACAAATTGAAATTCGTCTTCCTAAAATGGGAGAAAGCGTAACAGAAGCAACTATTACAAATTGGTTGAAAAATGTTGGTGATACAGTAGCAATGGATGAGCCATTGGTAGAAGTTGCGACTGACAAAGTTGATAACGAATTACCTTCAGAGGCTGCAGGTGTTTTGGTTCAACAATTATTTTCAAAAGATCAAGTTGCTCAAGTTGGTGATGTTATCGCAATTATTTCTACAGATGGAGACGCTACCCCAGCTCCAACTAGCACTGCACCAGCAATGGTTGAAAAAGCTGAAGAAATCGTTGCAACAGCTGTTCAAAATTCATCCGTAAGTTCTGGAAATGACGCTAGTATTTCTTCTGACAAATTCTTTTCGCCCTTGGTAAAAAGTATCGCGTTAAAAGAAGGAATTACAGCTACAGAATTAGAAGGCATTGCAGGAACAGGTTTAGCTGGAAGAGTGACAAAAAAAGATGTCATTGCTTACATTGAAAACAAAGGTAATGTATCTGCAACGGTTGCCCCAACAGTTGAAACAATTACAACAACGACTAATCAAACGGTTGCTACTCCAGTTATGGCTGGAGAAAACAAATCGTTTTTAGCGAACATAAAAGAACCAATCGTAGTTCCAAATCCAGGAGATGAAATCATCGAAATGGATCGAATGCGAAAACTTATTGCAGAACACATGGTTATGTCTAGCCATGTTTCACCACACGTAACATCGTATGTTGAAGCTGATGTTACAAATATTGTAAATTGGAGAAATAAGACGAAAAAAGAGTTTGAAAAACGCGAAGGTGAAAATTTAACGTTTACTCCTATTTTCATGGAAGCTATTGTGAAAGCAATCAAAGACTTCCCAATGATCAACGTTTCTGTTTCAGGAACGACAATCATCAAACGTAAAGACATCAATATTGGAATGGCTACAGCACTTCCATCTGGTAATTTAATTGTTCCTGTAATTAAAAATGCAGACCGAATGAATTTAACTGGTATCGCAAAATCAGTGAATCAATTGGCGCGTAATGCACGTGACAACAAATTGAAACCAGAAGATATTCAAGGGGGTACTTATACCGTAACAAATGTTGGTACATTTGGAAATGTTATGGGAACACCAATTATTAATCAACCTCAAGTAGCTATCTTAGCATTGGGAGCGATTCGTAAAGTTCCTGCTGTTATTGAAACGCCAAATGGTGATTTCATAGGGATTCGTCAAAAAATGTTCCTTTCTCATTCTTACGATCACCGTGTTGTTGATGGGGCTTTAGGAGGGCAATTTGTAAGAAGAGTCGCAGATTATTTGGAACAATTTGATGAAAATCGCGAATTGTAAACAAAAAAAATGTAATTTAGAACACCGATAGTTGATTCCTGTCGGTGTTTAATAAAATAAAAAAAATGAATCGAATAAAAACTACTATCTTTCTATTAGTGTTCCCACTATTAGCTTTCAGTCAATTTTCAAAATCTGAAATTGAATTGAAAATTGCAACTTTTTCTGAACAGGAATTAGTTTCAGAATCTACAATGTTATTAACTGAGGGGTTTTACTATCCTGCCAGTTTAATAACCGATAAATTATTGGAATACAATCCAACAAGTTGTAATTACAATTACAGGAAAGGGTACATTCATTTAAGTTTGAATCAAAACTTCAATGCTGCAATTCCTTACTTAGAAAAAGCCATTGTTAATACAGATAAGCTGTATGATATTCAAAGTGCAAAAGAGTTAAGTGCACCAATAGATGCATATTATTATTTGGCAAAAGCATATCATTTAAAACATCAAATACCTCTTGCTGAGCAATATTACAATGCATTTATTGAGCGTTCATTGCCAAAATCACCGCTTGTAATAATGGCACAAAATGGATTGAAACAATGTTTAATTGCAAAAGATTTAATGTCGTATCCAAAAACAGCGACAATAAAAAATGTAGGCAGTAAAATAAACACCGAATTACCTGAATATTCACCAATTATATCATTGGATGGAACGTCGCTTTATTTCACCTCACGTCGCATGTGGGAAAATGATTTGAGCATGCCAAGTTTTGATTACAAATTAAACCTTCATCCTGAAGATGTTTACATTTCTTACCAAACTAAGGATAGCTTATGGGGTGAACCAATTAAAGCACCTTTTAATAAAGCATTAAATAACGAAGCTACTTTATCAATTAGTCCAGATGAACGACGTATTTATGTGTATGAAGATTCGATTGGAAATGGCGACATCTTTTACTCGGAATATGCAAAAAACAAATTCAAGAATATTGAATATTTTAACGAGCCTTTGATTAATACTAAGTACTGGGAACCTCATTGTTCGGTAACTCCTGATGGTAAAACGATGTTTTTTGTATCCGATAGAAAAGGTGGATATGGCGGTACTGATATTTATCGTTGTGTGAAATTACCCGATGGCAAATGGAGTATTCCTGTAAATTGCGGACCACAAATAAATTCGGAATGGAACGAGGATTCACCGTTTATTGCAATTGACCATAAAACACTTTACTTCTCGAGTAACGGTGCTAAAAGTATGGGAGGTTATGATATTTTCGTGGCAATTCAAGGAGAAGATGGAACATGGTCACAACCCATCAACCTAGGTTACCCAATCAATTCTGCTGGAGATGACTTATTTTATACTACGACAATTGACGGTAGTGTAGGATATTTCACTTCTCAACGTGATGATAGCTATGGGAATAAAGATATTTATCAAGTTAATTCCAATTTATACAGTTTCAAAAACTTGATTGTTTTTAAAGGGCGTATCCATGTCAAAAACGGACAAGAACTACCCGATGATCTATACTTAAATATACAATGCTTGAATTGTGGCGAAAATGAGAAAAAGAAAATATATCCTAGACTAACCGATGGTTTATATATAGGGTCTCTTGATGCTTGTCGCGAATACGAAGTTTCATTTTCATTTGATAATGGAAAAAAAGAAATTTATAATGAAGCAATCAATACAAATTGTACAGCAGACCGTGATGAAATCTACCGTGATGTTTGGTTAGATTTGGGTGATTCGACAATGGGTAAAAACTTTTTTCTTGCTGGAAAAATATCAGAGAGTGGTTCACGCCAAAATTTAGCAGGTGTTACAGTAAAAATATATAACAAATATACTAACGAACTAGTTACATCAACAGTTACAGATAAAAACGGGAAATATTTTTCCGATACACTCGAAACCGGTTCAGGTAATGACCCCATCAACTATAAAGTAGTTTTTGAAAAAGAAGGTTATTTGAACGTTAATTATGAAATTCCTATCATTGTTGGGCAAAGTCATATTGTTTATTTAGACACACTAATAAATTCACAATTGCTTGCTGCTACTCCAGGAAATAATATTGGAATTTCATTGAAACCAATTTACTTTAATTACAACAACTATAATATCAGAAAAGATGCAGCTATAGAATTAGATAAAATTGTTGCAATCATGAAATCAAACCCAACAATTACAATTGAGTTAGGAGCACACACAGATGCACGAGGTGATGAAGTGAATAATCAAATTCTTTCTGAAAAACGAGCGCAAGCATCCGTTAATTATATTATCTCAAAAGGAATTGATGCGTCACGTCTAACTGCTGTTGGTTATGGTGAAACGAAATTGATTGTTTCAACTGAAAAAATTGACAAAATGAAACGTTACCGCGATAAAGAAGTCGCACATCAAAAGAACAGACGTACTGAATTTATCATTACAAACAAGCTGAAATAAACAAAAAGCCATTTGTTTTTTTATCTAAAAGTCTCAGTTTTACTGGGACTTTTTTTGCATCTTTGAAAAAAATAAAAAATGAAGTTATCGCTAACACGTCCTTTTGTAATGCTCGATTTAGAAACAACAGGATTAGACATTTCAAAAGATCGTATTATTGAAATCGGCATGATAAAACGTATGCCTGATGGAACCGAAACGGAATTTTTTAGACGTGTCAACCCCACTATTCCTATTTCGCAAGAATCGACCGAAATAACAGGCATTTCAAATGACATGGTAAAAGACGAACCTACTTTCAATCAATTAGTTGATGAAATAGCGGCTTTTATTGGTGATGCAGATTTAGGAGGTTACAATTCCAATAAATTCGATATTCCCGTTTTAGCAGAAGAATTTTTACGTGCAAATCATGTTTTTGATATTCAATCACGAAAACTAATTGATGTTCAAAATATTTTTCATAAAATGGAACAACGTACCCTTGTTGCAGCCTATCAATTCTATTGCGATAAGAAAATGGAGAATGCGCACAATGCCATGTATGATACGAAAGTAACAATGGAAGTGTTCAAGGCTCAGTTGGAAAAATACGATGAGTTAGCTCAAACTGTTGCCGAATTATCAGATTTTTCGCGTCAAGGAAACACTGAGATTGCTGACTTCGCAGGACGTTTAGGTAAATTAAAAGATGGTCAAATCACTTATAATTTTGGGAAACACAAAGGTAAAACCATTGCTGAAGTAGCAAAAACAGAACCTGGATACTATGGTTGGATGATGGATGCTGATTTCCCGTTGTTTACCAAACAAGTATTACGTGAGGAAATGGAACGTATTAAAGCTGGTAATCGTGCAGAGAAATCAAAAAACGAACCAGAACTAACTGACGCGGAAAAATTGATTGCGCTTCAAAATAAATTCAAAAAATAACCAAATGAAAATCATTTGTATAGGCAGAAATTATGCAGATCATGCGAAAGAATTGAAAAATGATTTGCCAACTGAACCCTTGTATTTCTTAAAACCTGACACTGCTTTATTGCCCGCAGGAAATCCGTTTTACATTCCTGACTTCACCCAAGACTTGCATTTTGAATGTGAATTAGTCGTGAAAATTAAAAAAGTAGGGAAAAATATACCAGTCAAATTTGCAAGCGATTATTTTGATGAAATTACCTTGGGAATTGATTTTACTGCCCGGGATATCCAAGAGGAATGCAAAAAGAAAGGTCTTCCTTGGGAAAAAGCGAAAGGATTTGACAACAGCGCGCCGTTGGGATTTAAATTTATTTCAAAAAATGACTTAGACTTTTCAAATGTCAATTTTTTCTTGCACAAGAATGGTACTATTGTTCAACACGGACAAACAAGCGACATGATTTTTTCCATTGAGACAATCATTAGTTATGTCTCTCAATTTATCACATTGAAAACAGGCGACTTGATTTTTACTGGAACACCAGCTGGTGTCGGACCAACAGTTATTGGAGATCATTTCGAAGGATTTATTGGGTCAGAAAAATTATTGGACTTAAAAATAAAATAAGCCTGAATTTACTATCTTTGCTATGCTAAAAGACTGCGCACGTGGTGAAATTGGTAGACATGCCATCTTGAGGGGGTGGTGCCATTAGGTGTGCTGGTTCGAATCCAGTCGTGCGCACACAAATTCTAAGCACTTTTCTGAAAAGAAAGGTGCTTTTATTATTTGTCCATGAACCGATTTACCGCAATCGGTACAATAAAAATGGCTAATGTCAATCCAGAGATAACCAAATCAAATTGTTCCGATTCAATCCACTTCGTACTTGGTACAAAATGAACCAACAAAGACAAACATAATTTCACTCCCAAAATCCCGATTACGAGAAACGCTGACTTTTCTAAGAATGGATATTTCTCCATCAAAACGACAAAATACTTGGCTACGTAACGCATCGCTAAAATGCCAATAAAAACACCAATACAAATCAAAATTATGTTGTCTGAGTATGCGACGACAGCAAAAATATTATCAATTGAAAAAACAATATCCATGAATTCAACGGCTAGAACTGTTGACCAAAACACACCTAACACACCAACCGTGTATTTATACAAAAAGCTAGATTTGGTGTCTTTTACTTCTTCGTCAATTTCGGTTTGAATTTCTTTAGCCGTAAAATGCTTGATACACATGTACAACAAATAAGCTCCTCCAATTGGTTTCAACCACCAAATAGTCAAAATAGATTCAACTAAAATCAATGCGATTCCTCGAAAAACATACGCTCCAATAATTCCATATTTCAAAGCCTTTGACTGTTGTTCAACTGGCAAATCCTTAACCATAGTTGCCAAAACAGCAGCATTATCAAACGATAAAATAATCTCCAATAAAAGTATTCCTAAAATCAAAAACACCGCATTCAATGGGTTATTTGAAAAAAGAGTGATGAAATCATTGAATTGTTCCGTCATAATCGATATACTTTTAAACAACAAAAATACATTTATCTTTTCGTTCCGCTTTAAATTGAGTCATAAGATTCCATTTTTCATGTGTAATTGTCGTATTTTTGAAACATGGATTTTCAACTTGTTGCTGACTTTTCACCCACAGGTGACCAACCAACAGCCATCAAAGAATTGGTTGAAGGAATCAACTCTGGTGTGCAAGCACAAACTTTATTGGGTGTTACTGGTTCAGGTAAAACATTTACCATGGCAAACGTCATTCAACAAACAGGAAAACCAACATTAATCCTTTCTCACAATAAAACACTGGCTGCTCAGCTTTACGGAGAATTCAAACAGTTTTTCCCAAATAATTCAGTAGAATATTTTGTGAGTTACTACGATTATTATCAACCAGAGGCTTACCTTCCGACAACGGACACATACATTGAAAAAGATTTAGCAATCAACGAAGAGATTGAAAAACTGCGACTTTCTGCAACTTCCGCTCTTTTGTCGGGACGAAAAGATGTAATCGTCGTCTCATCTGTGTCGTGTATTTATGGTATCGGAAATCCAAATGAATTTGCTAATTCAATCATTTATTTGAAAAAAGGTGAGTCTGTCTCGCGCAACAAATTCCTATTACGTTTGGTTGAAAATCTCTATGCTCGAACAGAAACCGAATTTAAACGTGGAACTTTCCGTGTTAAAGGTGATACTGTTGACATTTATTTGGCCTATGCTGACTACGCTATACGCATCGAATTTTGGGGAGATGAAATTGAACAAATCCGAGCTATTGACCCAGAATTTCACAACGAAATAGAACGCTACGAAGAAATTACCATTTACCCAGCAAATATCTTTGTTTCGAGTCCAGAAACGACCCGAAAAGCAATCGATCACATTGGTGAAGACATGGCAATTCAAGTGGAGAATTTCCGAAAAGCGGGAAAAATGATGGAAGCGAAACGCTTGGAAGAACGTACGAATTTCGACTTAGAAATGATGCGCGAATTGGGCTATTGTTCCGGAATTGAAAATTATTCCCGCTATTTTGACCAACGCGAACCAGGCTCACGCCCTTTCTGTTTGTTGGACTATTTCCCGAAAGATTTTTTAATGATTATCGACGAAAGTCACGTGACCATTCCACAAATACGTGCAATGTATGGCGGTGACCGTGCACGAAAAATCAATCTCGTCGATTATGGTTTCCGCTTACAAGCCGCGATGGATAATCGTCCGTTGAAATTTGATGAATTTGAACAAATCGTTAATCAAATCGTCTACGTATCTGCTACACCTGCCGATTATGAATTAGCGATTTCTGAAGGAGTTGTTGTGGAACAATTGATTCGTCCTACTGGACTTTTAGATCCGATTATAACGGTTCGTCCAAGTAACAATCAAATTGACGACCTCATCGAAGAGATCCAACAACGCATTGAATTGGACGAACGAACCTTGGTCACAACGTTGACGAAGCGAATGGCCGAAGAGTTACAGAAATACTTGGATAAAATGGGGATTCCTTGTCGGTATATTCACTCCGACATTGATACGATCGAACGAGTGGAAATTCTTCGTCAATTGCGTTTAGGTGAATTTGATGTATTAATTGGAGTCAATTTATTACGTGAGGGATTGGATTTACCCGAAGTAAGTCTCGTAGCAATTATTGATGCTGACAAAGAAGGATTTTTACGAAATGTGCGCTCTTTGGTGCAAACTGTTGGTCGAGCTGCTCGAAATGTGAATGGAAAAGTCATCATGTATGCTGATAAAATGACCGACTCGATGCGAAAAACCATCGAAGAAACGGAACGTCGCCGTGCTATGCAAATCGCATACAACGAAGCACACGGCCTCACTCCTACTGCTTTGAACAAATCGAAAGAGAAAATAATGCAGTCGACCAAAGTTGCAGATGGTGATCCAAACGTTCGTGCACCAAAAGAATATACGATTTCAGAAACAACAGCAATTGCTGCAGATGTCCAAATAAGTTATAGAAATCCGGCTGAATTGGAGCATGCGATTGCCACCAAAAGAAAACAAATGGAAAAAGCAGCAAAAGATTTGGACTTTATACAAGCTGCAAAATACCGTGATGAATTATTTGAATTACAAGCTCAAAAAAAATAAGATGAAACTACTTTTTACCATGTTCACAGTTGTACTGTTGGTTGCACTTGGATCGTGTGACAAACCAGTTTACAAATACAATGCAAATTTCGAAGGTACGTGGCGAACAGTTACCCAATTTGATAGTACGTTCAATAAAATCGTAACCAGCGAAATCGTTATTCAAGGGAAAGACGGTCGTTTTAGTTATGCCTGTGAAACAATTTGTGGCAGTGAATTGTGTGATTGTAACATCACGCAAGTTGGAAAAGCAGTAATGAATTCGACGAAAACGCAATTGAAAATCGGATCAACTAGTTCATTTCCATTAACAATTGAGCAAGAACCTTTCCAAGATAATAATGGAACTTGGAAGATGAAAGTGTATGGTCTTACTTTTATTAAACAATAATAAATATGTCAGCTAATATTATTTTAAAAATTTTACGCGTAGTAGCAATTCTAGAAGGAATCTCTTATTTATTGCTTTTTATTACCATGCCGTTAAAAAGACTTTATGCAATGCCGGAGCCAAATTATTTTGTTGGAATGGCACATGGTGTTTTATTTATTGCCTACATATTACTTGTTTTTCTGGCAAACAACCATCAAAAATGGTCTGTAAAAACACAATTTTATGCGTACATCGCTTCGTTGATTCCTTTTGGGACATTTGTTGCAGAAAAGAAGATTTTTAAGTTGAAATAATTGCACTAATCATTTTTCTTACCTTTGTAGCACTTATGGAAACGAGAAAAAGAGTTGAGGTTTGTTTTACACCTGGTGAATACGCTTATTTTAAAAATGAATTTGAAATTGTAGTTGTAATCGATGTATTGCGTGCAACTAGCGCAATTTGCGCAGCATTTGACAATGGAATTGCATCTATTATTCCTGTTCCAACTGTTGAAGAAGCATGGGAATACAAGCAAAAAGGATTCTTAGCAGGAGCCGAACGAAAAGGTCAAATTGTGGAAGGTTTTGACTTTGGGAACTCACCATTCAGTTACATGAAACCCGATTTCAAAGGAAAAGAAGTTGTCCTCACAACAACAAATGGTACGAAATCGTTGGATGTTGCGAAAGACGCTGAGACAGTTGTAGTTGGATCGTTTTTAAACTTGGATCACTTGAACCAATGGCTTGCAAAGCAAGATAAAAACATTTTGTGTTTGTGTTCGGGTTGGCAGGATAAGTTTAACCTTGAAGATACTATCTGTGCTGGAGCTATTTGTGAGCACTTAATTAATACAGGAAATTTTACCTCAACGGAAGATTCATCTATTTCTGCAAAATATTTGTATCTTTCTGCTAAGGATAATTATATGGGCTTTTTAAAATCGAGTTCACACCGTCGAAGATTAAAAAATCTGAATCTGAATGAAGACATTAAATACTGTTTGACACCAAACCAAACAGCAGTAATTCCGATGATGAAAGATGGTAAATTGGTTAATTTTATTGAAGTTTAAAAAAAAGTTATTTGTCTTAACATTTTTACTTTTCGCACAAACGTGCACAGCTAATCACAATTTATTTTGGCTACATGCCAACAGTGGTTTATGGGGTTTCTTCGGACATAAACGTATCAATCGCGTGGCAATTTTCAGCCTACCTCCTGCCATGTTCGGGTTTTTCAAAGAAAACATTGAATTTTTAACGGAACATGCGACCGATCCAGACAAGAGACGCTATGCTGTGGAAGGTGAAGCGCAACGACATTACATTGATATCGATCACTATGCATTGGGAGGAAAAAATCCCTTTGAAGAAGTTCCCAAAAAATGGAATGATGCAGTAGCAAAATTTTCGGAAGACACATTACAAGCATACGGAATTGTTCCTTGGCATATTTTAGTCATGAAATACCGACTTCAAAAGGCTTTTGAAACAAAAAACGTCGACCTCATCTTGAAATACGCTGCAGAAATCGGACATTATATTGGCGATGCACATGTTCCCTTACACACTACTGAAAACTATAATGGTCAATTAACCGGTCAACGTGGCATTCATGGTCTTTGGGAAAGTCGCATTGTAGAAATGGATGCGGAAAACTATGATTATTTCGTTGGAAAAAGTAATTATATTAACAACGTTCTTGATTTTTCATGGAACGCAGTTTACACGTCACACATGGCTGTTGATTCGGTTTTACGCTTAGAAAAAGAATTAACCGCAACCTTTCCGAGTGATAAAAAATATGCTTATGAAACGAGAGGACAAGCAGTTATTCAGGTATATTCCAAAGAATTTTGTGACGCATATCAGTTGTTATTACATGGAATGATCGAACGTCGTATGCGCGAAGCAATCATTGCGGTTGGTTCAATTTGGTACACTGCTTGGGTTGATGCAGGACAACCAAATTTGAGTGAATTGACAAGCACACCTCCAAGTCCCGAGCTTTTGAAAGAACTAGAAATGCTTAACGAAACCTTTCAAAAAACCGAACACAAAGGGACAATTTGTGATGACTAAATTTGAGTTGCGCTAAGTTTCCATTATCTTTACCCAATATTATATTTTTTATGACAGTAGACATCAACACGGTGGTTTCCTTGCACTACAAGCTAACCAATCACCAAACAGGTGAAAAAATTGAGGAAACTTCTCAAGATCGTCCAATGGAATTCTTATACGGCATTGAACGTATTATTCCGAAATTTGAAGAAAGCGTACACGGCTTAAAAGCAGGAGATAAATTTAATTTCTCGATTGTTTCCGACGAAGCATACGGACAACGCAACGAAGATCAAATTGCAGCAATTCCAACTTCTGTATTCGTTGATGAATCAGGAAAAATGAACGAAGAACACATTTTTGTTGGAGCTTTGGTACCGATGTCAGATAGTGAAGGCAACAATTTAAGAGGTCTTGTTTTAGAAATTTCTGAGGAAATCGTAAAAATGGACTTCAATCATCCCTTAGCTGGAATCGATTTAAATTTTGATGGAGAAATTATCGAAATTAGACAAGCAACAGCGGATGAAATCGCACATGGTCACTCTCACGGAGCACATGGTCATCAACACTAATTGAAAAAAATAACGTTTTTCACAACTATGAAAAGAGGCTTTCGCAACGTTAGCCTCTTTTTTTTGTTGCCACTTCATTTATAAATGTGAAATAATGTTATATATTTGAAAAACAATAAACACACATGCTTTACCTCAAACGTCTGGACTTATTTCTCCAATTTTTGTTGCCTGTTTTTGGTATGCTCATAGCATTGTTTTCAAATTTTTGGATAGGTTTTTATGTTGGCGCCACTGGTATTGCTTTTTCCCAAATCATGAGCCTTTTTTTACATTTACCAGCAAAAAAAGAATTCTGGTACTTGAACTTTCCACGAAGAACCTATTCGTATGTCCTTCTTTTTCATATTATTCTGGAATTGTCAGGATTGACCATATTCTTTTTATCGGAACAAGGAAATCCAATCGAACAATTTTTCATTATCAGTTGCAGTGTTCTCGGTAGCTTACTAACTATTTCGTATTGGATTATTTGTTATTTAGAAATTCGCAAAATTCTACAAAAGAAACAGTCTTATTCGATATGACTTAGTATATTAGTAGTTCAATTTGAACAAATGATTGCAGTAAAAAATCTAACAAAATCTTTCGATCTTTCAAAAAAGCAACAAAAAGAATTCGGAACTAAAGAAAAAACAGTAACTGCTGTTGATAACGTTTCTTTTGCATGTCAACCTGGACGTGTTCATGCGCTATTAGGAGCGAACGGTGCTGGAAAAACAACAACGCTTCGTATGTTGTCTACTATTTTCAAACCGACAAGCGGATCGATTACGATCAATGGAATTGATGTAACGAAACAACCGAATGAAGCGCGCAAACAAATCGGTTTTTTAACTGGTTCAGCTGGACTTTATGCACGCTTGACTCCCAATGAATTAATCGACTACTTCGGAAAGCTTTACGGTGTAGAAAAAACCACGATTGAACAACGTAAAAACCAACTGTTCGACTTGTTGGATATGCATGAATTCAAAGACAAACGGATTGGTAAATTGAGTACTGGAATGAAACAAAAAGTATCGATTTGTCGCACCATGATTCATGATCCACAAGTTGTAATTTTCGATGAACCGACAAGCGGTTTGGATGTGATTACAGCAGAAAATATTATCCATTTAATACAGAATTGTAAAAACGAAGGTAAAACAGTTATTTTTTCATCCCATATTATGGGGGAAGTCGATTTGTTATGCGATGACATTACGATTATTCACAAAGGGAAAGTATTGTTCAACGATACCATGGAAGCCTTCAGAAATCAAATGGTTGCACCAAATTTAACAGCAGAGTTTATTCGAATTGTTCAACAAGAAAAAAATAATTAATCATGATTTTCACCATATTTCTAAAAGAATTAAAAGATACACTGCGTGATAAAAGAACTGTTCGAATGATGATCATTATTCCAACTCTTGTTTTACCGCTAATTTTATCAGTTGTTACTAAAATTTCACACAATTTTGAGAAAGAAGCTGCTGAAAAACCCCTAAAAATTGGTGTCGTTTCAAATCAAAATGAGTTGTTGCAAGAATTGAAAAATGTACCGAAAACATTAGGTGCAAAATCATTTGTTTACTACAAGGATTCAAGTTCCCTGAAAACAGATTTGAAGAACGATTCCATTCAAATCGGATTCTATGTCCCAACGAATGTCGCTGAAATGAAAGAAAAAATGCATCCAATATCCGTCACTGTTTTTCACAATGGCGCTGATTTGGGGATGCAAGAACGTGCTGACAGTTACTTGGACTACATTCATGATAAATGGCAAAAGGAAAGATATAAAAAACTAAAAATCAACGAATCAACAATTAATCCAATTGCCAAAAAATACACCAATGTTGCATCTAACCAAGAGATGATTGGGAAAATAATTGGAGGTTTTTTACCGTATTTAATCATTTCATTTGCATTCATGGGATGTATGTTCCCAGCTATCGATTTGTTTACTGGAGAACGTGAACGTGGAACAATCGAAACTTTGTTAACTGTTCCTGTTGCACGATGGAAAATATTGTTTGGGAAAATGGGCGTTGTTGTTTTTTCAGGATTAATGGCGTCTACATTCAGTTTTATCGGAATATATCTATCTATCGAAGTATTTGATTTTGTTGAGAATCCCGAAATACTTGCCGCAATAAAAGACATTCTTTCGCCTGCATTTATTGCAATGCTCTATTTGTTATTACTTCCATTGGTTGTGTTTTTCGCTGGATTAATGATTGTCATCACTGTTCGTGCAAAAACGTTCAAAGAAGCACAAAGCCTCTTATCTCCATTAAATATTCTTGTGGTTTTACCCGCAATGAGTGGACTTTTTCCTGGATTTGAATTGAATGAAATGACTGCGATGATTCCAATTGTAAACATCGTTTTAGCAACGAAAGAATTAATGGCAGGAACATTGGAATGGCATTTGGTCGCGATTTCATTTGGTATCATGATTGTTTTGGCAATTGGAGCCGTTTTCCTTTCCTACAAAAAATTTGAAAGTGAATCAACATTAATTGCATAAGTAAATCCTATGCAACTTGCTGATAAACTGACGCTTCAATTAATTGAAGCTGTTGAATGTGAAATAAATTTACATTACGAAGAAGAGAAAAAACGCTTGGGATTAGCAAAAAATGAGCTGCGTAAATTAGGCTTGTGTTTGTTTCCTGTTACAATTGTAAATCACGAAACAACAAATGATGGCGAGACGTTGACATTTTCTACTTCGTACACCATCAACGACGCTTATTTTAAACGAGGTTGCACCATTGCTATTTCCATCAATGCTATTTCCTACAAAGGACGTTTGATTGAATTAGATCAACAAAGTGGTACTGTGTTTTTTTCGGAAGAACTTCCAGAAAACTTGAGTCACAGTAGTATTCAAATCAATTACATTCCTGATGATCGAACATTAACCTGTATGCGTCTAGGTGCGAAATTAAGCATGGAACATCCGCAACTGAATCGATTCAAAACCTCCTTTTTCACAGCAAAAAAAAGTGCTGTCTTTTCTCATGATTCCTTGAATGAATCGCAACAAAAAGTTGTTGGAGCAATATTATCAGACGATGAAACAACGCTTATTCAAGGCCCCCCGGGTACTGGCAAGTCGCATACCCTTGCAATTGCAATTCAAGAAATTGTAAAACGAGGAAAAAAAGTAATTGTAACAGCTCCAAGTAATACAGCCATAGATCAGCTTAGCCTGAAATTAATTGATTTAAAAATACCACTCTTACGCATTGGAAATGAGACGAAATTCGATGAACGTCTCCTTGCTTTTACCATCGATGCTTACCTTGAAAAAGGAAGTCACGGTCGTGTGATGGAACATTTAGAAAAATCGCTCAAACAAGCTAGCCAACTAGCAACGAGAACAAGTCGGTCAAATTCGAAAGAACATGCTGACGAAAAAAGGAATGCACATAATGAACTTTATCAACTGCGCAAAGAAATCAGGCAATTAAAACGTAGTACAATCACTTCGCTTTTAACAGAAATTCCAGTTATTGCAGGTACGCCAGTTGCTTTGTTTAATGAATTGCCGAAGGATTTTACAACTGATTATGTCATTATTGATGAGGCAGGACAAGCACTTGCTCCTTTGGCTTGGTTGAGCGCTTCCTTTGGAAAAAAACTGGTGTTATGTGGCGATCCACAACAACTTCCACCCGTTGTGCTTGCTGATAAAGCAAAAAAAATGGGCTTAGGAAAAAGTTTGTTGGAACAAATAAGTGTTCACACTACCCCAATTCTATTGGACACTCAGTACCGAATGGCATCTGAAATCGTTCAATTGATTAATCCTTTTTTCTATGACAATCAATTAAAAACATTTGATAACAAGAATCAGGGCGATATTCGTTTTATTGACTTAGCTGGTTTTGGAGATGGTGAGAAAAAAGATGATATTTCAGGTAGTATCGCGCATCCAACAGCTGTAAATGTCATCCAGCAGTTAATTACGTTAGCCGATTTTGATCCAAAAACAACGATAATCCTGGCTCCATACAGTGCACAAATTGCAGCACTAAAAAAAGCTTTGGGTGCAACATGGAATGTTTCAACTATTGACGCTGTACAAGGAAACGAGTCAGATTCAATCATTCTTTGCCTAACAAGAAGTAATGAGGAACAAGAAATTGGTTTTTTACGTGATTACCGTCGAACGAATGTAGCAATTTCACGTGCTAAAAAACGTTGCTATATCATTGGAGACAGCGCTACAATTGGGAACGATCCTTTTTACAATAGCTTGATAGAAAAATTTGAAGTTGCTAACTGTTATGAAAGCGTTTGGGAGCGATTCTCAGAATTGTAATTATCCTTTCAAACCCATAATTAAGAGCTCAATGTCTTTGTATTTTAGGTCGAAAACTTTACCAAGCACTTCGCTCACTAAAATACCACGATAGATATACACACCTGATCGGAAGCCATGATCGTTGCGAATTAAATCTTGACATCCTCCCGAATCACCCATAGACATGAGAATCGGAGAAAAGATATTTGACAAAGCAAAGGAAGCAGTCCGAGGAACACGAGAGGCAATATTAGGAACGCAATAGTGAACGATACCATGCTTCACAAATGTTGGGTCGTTGTGATTTGTTATACGAGATGTTTCAAAACATCCACCTTGATCAATACTCACATCAACAATAACAGAACCTTCTTTCATGTTTTGAATCATTTCTTCTGAAACAACACATGGCGTTCTTCCTATTGAAGAGCGAATTGCTCCAATTACTACATCAGCGCGCATAACAGCTTTCGCTAATACTTTTGGTTGTAAAACAGATGTGTAAACACGTGCACCTATATCGTTTTGCAGTCTTCTCAAACGCGACAAACTATTGTCAAACACTTTCACAGAAGCTCCCAATCCTAATGCAGCGCGCGTTGCATATTCGCCAACAGTCCCAGCGCCTATAACAACTACTTCTGTTGGTTGAACACCTGCTACACCTCCAAGCATCATTCCTTTTCCATCGTTGAAAGAAGACAATAATTCACCTGCAATCAACACGGATGTAGTTCCTGCTATTTCTCCCATCGAACGAACAACAGGAAAAACCCCTTCACTATCGCGGATATAATCCCAAGATACAGCTGTAATTTTTTTTGCGATTAACTTCTGTAAAATTATCTTTGGCTGAATGCTTAATTGCAACGCAGAAATCAAGGTTTGACTTCCAGGCATATAATCGACCTCTTCTTCTGAAGGAGGAGTAACTTTTAAAATGATATCACATTGAAAAATATCTTTAGCAGTCGGGCAAATCTCGGCACCAGCTTCACTGTATTCTTGATCTGTAAAATGACTTGCTAAACCAGCACTTTGCTCGATTCGAACTTGGTGTCCATTTGCAATTAAGAAAGATACTGCTTCCGGAACTAAGGCAACTCGTTTTTCTTGAAATGATGTTTCTTTGGGAATTCCAATCAATAAGCTTCCTTTTTTATTAGAAATCTCCAACATTTCCTCCATCGGAAGGATGTTACCCTCTTTCAATAATTGCTTTAATAATTCTGGATCCTTAATCATAATTGTATCTTTCGATGTGATGTATGACGAAGTTACGATATTTCTTGTTTGAATTAAAAAAAATATAGATTTTGAGGTTGATAAATTTTGTAAACTAGCTTTTTAATCAATCTTCAATAGTCGAACATTGTTTTCAGCAACAGTTATGCGAACATTCACAACATTTTCCGGCAAAATATGTGCTACTAATTCTGGCCATTCAATGAAGCAATATGCATCGGAATAAAGCATCTCCTCCATACCAATTGCCAATGCTTCATCAAGCGACTGCAAACGATAAAGATCAAAATGAAAAATCTCACCATAGTAAGGCGATTCATAACCGTTCACAATTGAATAAGTCGGAGAACCTGCTGTTTCATTGATTCCCATTGCACGAAGAACTGCATTGATGAAAGTGGTCTTACCAGCCCCCATTTCTGCATGAAAAAGCACTACTTTTTGCTGGCCAATAAGTTCTAAAAACTGTTTTGCTGCAAAAGGTAAATCAGATAAACTATGTACAACTATTTCGGTCATTTTGCCTGTAAAATTACAAAAGGTATCAACATTTCTTCCATTGAAATTCCTCCATGTTGAAACGAATCCATGAAATAATTCACAAAATGATTGTAATTATTGGGGTAGACAAGAAAATCGTGTTCACGTGCAAAAACAAATTCGCTCGATAAGCGTGACTTTGGCAAACCAACAGCTTCTGGATTACTAATTGCAAAGACGTCTTTTTCTTTGTAATTCAAGTTTCGGCCTGTTTTATAACGCAAATTGGTATTGGTACTTTTATCACCAACTATTTTTACTGGATTCGTCACTCGAACAGTACCATGATCGGTGGTAATTACCAATTTCCCTTTTCGTTCAGCTATTTTCTTGATGATTTCCTGCAAAGGTGAATGCTCAAACCAAGAAACAGTTAACGAACGATAAGCTGCCTCATCGCTTGCTAATTCCTTGATCATGTCCATTTCAGTTCGTGCATGCGATAACATGTCTACAAAATTGTAAACAATAGCGTTCAACTGATTTTCCTTCAGTGTGTGAAAATTATCAACTAACCGTTTACCTGCATCTAGGTTGGTAATTTTGTTGTAAGACCATTTGACATTTTTCCCGTTACGTTTCAAATTACCCTCTAAAAAAACAGCTTCTTGCATGTTCTTTCCGCCTTCGTCTTCTTCGTTCAACCAATGATTTGGAAAACGTTTTGCAATTTCAGAAGGCATGACACCGGCAAAAAGCGCATTTCGGGCATAATGTGTCGCTGTAGGTAAAATGGAATATACAATATCTTCTTTTTCAATCGTGAAATATGATGAAATGATTGGTTTCAACACTTGCCATTGGTCGTAACGCAGGTTGTCAATTACTAACAGATAAACGGGTTCGTCCAATAACGGAAAAACACGTTCACGCAGTAATTGATGAACCATATCAGGTGCATCGTCATCACCATCAAACCAATCTTCGTAGTTGTTTTCGACAAAACGACAAAACAAATCGTTGGCCTCTTTGCGCTGTGCATTTAAAATCTCACGCATTCCTTGATCTTGTAATCCCTGAAATTCGAGATCCCAAAACGTCAACTTTTTGAAAACGTCTTTCCATTCTTCCGCATTCAATCGGCCATTCAATTGCATGCCTAACTGACGGAATTCTTGTTGGTAATTGGAATTGGTTTTTTGAGAAACTAATTTACGGTGATCCAAGTTTTTCTTCAAACAAAGCAATAATTGATTGGGATGAACCGGTTTGATCAGATAATCCGCTATTTTACTTCCAATCGCCTCTTCCATGATCGATTCTTCTTCCGATTTTGTAATCATGACTATTGGCAATTGCGGATGTTCTTCTTTGATTTGAGATAAGGTTTCCAATCCAGAAATTCCTGGCATGTTTTCATCTAAAAAAACAATGTCGTAACTGTTTTCACGACACATTTCGACCGCTTCAGATCCATTGTTGATGAGATCAATCGTATAACCTTTCGATTCTAAAAATAATACATGAGGTTTTAAATAGTCGATTTCATCGTCTGCCCAAAGAATCTTTGCTTGCATATCCTAAAGTTTAATTAGATTTGAATAAGTTTTTAAAATTAAAGATTTGAGAACAAACACGCACAGAAATAATAAAAAGAAAATCATTAACGATCCAGTGTATGGTTTTATTTCAATTCCAGACGAATTTATTTTCGATTTGATTGAACATCCTTACATTCAACGTTTGCGTTATATCAAGCAATTGGGAATGACGCATTTGGTGTATCCTGGTGCGCTTCATACCCGTTTTCATCATGTAATTGGTGCAATGCACTTAATGACACTCGCAATTGGCGTTATTCGCAAAAAAGGCCATCCTATTAGCATGGAAGAGGAACGTGCGGTTTTAGTAGCTATTTTATTGCATGATATTGGTCATGGACCATTTAGTCACGCGTTGGAATATGACATTGTAAGTGGTGTTAGCCACGAAAAAATATCTGCTTATTTTATTGAAGCGTTGAAAAAAGAATTTCCACAAAACAGCGACGACTTACAACGAGCTTTACTAATTTTTAGCAATCAATACCACAAGAAATTCCTACACCAACTGGTTTCGAGTCAATTAGACATGGACCGTTTGGATTATTTAACGCGTGACAGCTTTTTCACTGGCGTTTCGGAGGGAATTGTTGGAACTGAACGCTTGATTGAAATGTTAAATGTACACCACGACCAATTAGTTGTGGAAGAAAAAGGAATTTATTCGATTGAAAAATTTATTGTTTCACGGCGCGTAATGTACTGGCAAGTTTACATGCACAAAACTGTTGTTTCAGCTGAGTTTATGCTGATTAACATCCTACGAAGAGCCAAAGAACTCGCTACAAATGGTGTAACGCTATTTGCTAGTCCCGCATTGAACTATTTCTTAGATAATACCATCACACAAGCTGATTTTGAGAACAATCCAGCTGTTTTAGCAACGTTTGCACAATTGGACGATTTTGATATTATGGGGGCTGTCAAAGTTTGGCAAACATGCGATGATAACGTTTTAGCGCTACTTTCACAACGACTTGTGCAACGTAAATTACACAAAGTTGAAATAGCAAAAGAACCATTTAGTCCCGATCGAATTCAATTTGAAATGGAATTAGTGCGCAATGAATTTGGTTTAAATGATGAGGAATTAAAATACTTTATCTATTCAGAATCCTTAACAAACAATGCCTATAGTCAAGTAAAACAGACGATCAACCTCTTGATGAAAGATAAAAGTATTATTGATGTTTCGAAGGCCTCTGATAATTTAAATATTTCAGCGCTTGCGCAACCTGTAGAGAAATTCTGTTTGTGTTACCCAATAATTCAGTCTTAAAAAAATAGAATTTTTTAATTTTACAAAAACAAAAACTATTTTGAGCTGTTTGAAATTAAAAGACAACTATGAATTCGCATATAAAAAACATCCAAGAAGCAACTGCTGATTTACAACATAAAATTATCAACCACCCAACTTACAAAGCAATAAAAACAATTGATGATGTGAAACACTTCATGGAGCATCACATTTATGCAGTTTGGGATTTCATGTCGCTGCTCAAATCTTTGCAATCCAGCTTAACGTGCACACAAGTTCCATGGTTTCCAGTTGGATCAGCAAAAGTGCGTTTTCTAATCAATGAGATTGTTTGTGGGGAAGAATCGGATGTTGCTTTTCAACGAGAAGGTAATATCAGTCATTTTGAATTGTATTTAGAAGCAATGGCGCAAATTGGCGCTTCTCGAAAAAGCATAGATGAATTGCTCGAAAAACTAAAGGCAGGTGTTCCTTTACACGAAGCAATTGCAAACTCATCCATTCCTGAACATGCACAACATTTTCTAAATTTCACGTTTGAAGTCATCGCAACAAATAAGCCTCACATTATTGCTGCTGTATTCACTTTTGGTCGAGAGGACTTGATTCCAAACATGTTTTTATCCATCGTAAATGATATAAACGAACAATTTCCCGATCAAATTGCAACGTTTAAATACTATTTGGATAGACACATTGAAGTAGACGGCGATCACCACAGCCATTTGGCACTTGAAATGGTTTCAGAGTTGTGTGGAGATGACGCGACAAAATGGGAAGAAGCAACCAGTTATGTATTACGCTCGCTGGAAAGTCGAATTATCTTGTGGGATGGCGTATTAAAAGCCGTAACAACAGCTTAAAACAACTTAATTAGCTGAAAGCAAACATACAGCGTAAGCTTTAACAGCTTCCCCTGCTCCAAAAGAATCTACTTTTTCGTGTGTGGTTGCTTTTATAGAAACGCGATCAATTGTTACCTGTAATAAATCCGCTAAAATTGCTTGCATCGCAGGAATATGTGGATTGACTTTAGGTTGCTCTAAAATAACCGTTGCATCAATATTTACAACGTGAAAACCTTTATCAGAAATCAACTTCATTACATTTTTCAACAAGATTGTTGAATCGATACCTTTGTATTGAGGATCTGTATCTGAAAAATGAAAACCGATATCACGTAAGTTTAACGCCCCAAGTAGTGCATCGCAAATAGCATGAATCAATACATCCGCATCCGAATGACCAACGGCTCCAAATGTTGCAGGAAGTTTTACACCTCCTATGACAAAATCTCGTCCTGCTTCTAAACGGTGAACATCAACACCAAATCCAATTCGGATATCCATTATTCAGGTTTTTTGTCAGCACCTACGTTATTTTCTCCTAATTTGAAGCGCAATGTGAAACGAAGTGTATTTGCTAACGGATTATCACGCTTTAATGCAGCAAGGTATGAGATATCTACACCAAACAAATTGTATTGTAAAGCAATACCAGCAGTGAAATATTTTCGGTCTCCTTTGTTTCTGTTTTCATAGAAAAAACCACCGCGTAATGCAAACGAATTTGCATACCAATATTCAAAACCAGTTGCAATATTGATTTCAGTTAATTCCTCTTTTAATCGCGTTCCTTGTACAACTGCGTAAGTACCATCTGCGTTTTGAATATAATCTCCGTTATCATCAACCGATACAACACCTGGTGCATCATAAAAAGACTGAACTAATCCAGCAATCACACCTACATCACTTGATTTTCCTGAGATTAACTGTCCGTTATCATAGAGTCCTGGAGTAGGCACTAATAGTTTTTGCAAATCCAAACTATACGTGAATTTATTGTATTTGTCAATTTCAAGAGTTACAGCATTACCAATTTTTAAATTCATTGGTAAAAAGTCTCTTCGTGATGTTTCAGAATAAGCAATTTTATTTCCAATGTTGTTCAAGGTTACGCCCAACGAGTAAACTCCTCTTTTTTCAAACCATTTAAAATCGTCATTTCTATATGCATAAGAAATGTCTGCAATTCCTGCAATTCCTGCTTTCGTTTGTGCTCCAGCAACAACTAAGCCTCCTGTTAAGTTTGAATAAGCAAATTTACCATTGATACCAATGCTGTGTTTTTCTGCTAATTTAAATGCATAACCAAACGCTAATTCAAATTCACTTGGTTTGTCTTCACGAATGAATTGTGCATTAGCATCGGTAAAAGTTATCTCGCCAAGACTAAAATAACGTAACGATGCTGCAATTGCTTGTTTTGTTCCTAATCGTTTGTACCCAGAAAGGTAAGATAAGTGAATATCATTTGTTAATTTTCGTAACCATGGTGTATAACTAACACTTATTTCCGCATCGTCATCTGCAAAATTCAGCATGGCTGTATTCCAAAAAATAGACGTTGAATTTGCAGAAAGCGCAGTACCTGCCTCCCCCATTGCACCTCCACGAGATTCTGGAGTAATGGATAAAAAAGGCATTGAAGTAGTGATGGTGTTTAATTGTAATTGCTCATCTGTAACACCACTTCCTTGACCAAAAGTCAAAAAAGGAGCACACATTGAAACGAATATAATTTTATGAAAATTCATCTTATATTTTGATTGTTGAAACAAAAATACGTTTTTAAATTACTTTTATTGTATAACTATTTTAAAAGAACCAATTTTTCTACTTTTTCTGCTTTCCCACCTGCAGGTAAGTTGATCGAAATTTTATAAACGTAAACTCCTTTTGCTAATTGGTCGCCATAATCATCTTTCCCATCCCAATCAATTCCATCAATCCGAAATCCTGCAGTAGGAACGGTTTGATTGATCGTTCGAACCAAACGACCAGAAACTGTGAAAATTTGAATTTGTGTTTCTAATGACGCACACGATTGATTGTGCTCAAAGAAGAAAGTCGTTTTTGTTGTAAATGGATTTGGGTAATTCAACACTTTTTGCAATGCAACTTGATCCTCATCGATAACTGTAAAAAGCAAGCGCTGCACAGACGAATTATTGTTTACATCCCAAATTTTAACATCTAGTGTGTGTTCACCTGGAGTTAAATTACGGAGTGTGTAATTGATTTTTCCAGATTGATAATTATCCAAACTTGCCGTGTAATAATTGTTTAAAACAATTGGATCACCTGAGTTTCCGTCTAATATTGCGATTAAATCATGTCCAACTCCATTTCCAACTGTGTTGATACCTGATTCGTCAAAAGCTTCCACAATTAATAACGGTGAAGTACTTGTTGTACCTCCATTCACAAAACTATTGTCATTCAAATAAACCTGAATAGCTGGACCTTGATTATCTTGTTGGGCATTTGTGTTTATTCCACCTACTACAAAATTGGTATCAAAACCAAATGCATCAGTCACAGCATTATTTGCGTAATAGCTTATTCTTCCTTTCCCGAAACTGTAATCAATATCTTTTGGTACTAAAAACTCAAATTGAAAATCACCATTCAGTACTGTTGCTTTCCCTTTGTATAATGCGTTCTTTTGGGTTTTAAACGAAATCAATGGTGATTCCGGGTCATTCATCAATGTGGAATTTAACTTAACTTTATCTAAAATTGTTGGTGAAACCACGCCGTTAAATCCAGAAAGTTTATTTCCGAAAACATCTTCTAAATGGCCTGTAACATGCATTTTACTTAATGCTTTGATGGTGTCATTGAATTGATTTACTGCTACATGGTTAATTGAATCCGTCACAACGTTAAATCTTGGTAATGCGATTTGCAATGCTGGATCTCCAATCAAACTAAAGCAACGGCGATTTTCAGAAAACTGGGAGTTGTTTTTTGTCAATTGAATGATTTTTCCAAATGTCATAGGTTCTCCGGAAGGTTCACGCTCAAAAACGAAGTTGTAAAAAGCATCTATTGTAGTCGAATTTACACCAAAATAAACAGAACGTGTTGTTGTCATTAAAGCAATTGCACCACCTGTAGGATTTAAAGAAACCCATTCACCAGCCGACACACGACTTGGATCATCAAACTTTGTGAATTCACAAGTTGCTGTTACAAAAAGACCTAATTTATTAATATTCGACCATGCCTGGATTTGAGGTATTGTTATAATTCGTTCTTCAGCTGCTCCTACTTCTCCACCATGACCTACGTAATTAGTGATCAAACTACCACGTTCAATCCTGTCTGTTATCGCATCATATACTGCTGGATAACGTTCGCCTCCTGCACCTGAAGTTTGAACAAAAGCATCTGAATATATTTTGTCCACATTCATTTCTGGATGGGAAGCATAAACATGCTGTGAAACCGGTTCGGCATCAACATTGACAAAATAACCACCCTCTTCGTCATCAGTGATTAATGTGTAATTATTACGCCAATCGCCAAAACTAGAAGACAAATCCCCGGAACAACAATCATTGGGGCCTCCTGAGAAAAATTGACTACCATTTTTCATGTAATGTTCAATTTTGTTGACTTGTTGTACGGCTTGTTCTTGCGTTGAAATCAACAAACGACCAACTCCAATGCGCATTTGATCCGATCCATTGATTCCTGCATTATCATCTAAAAGACCAAAATAATCATCAGTTACCAATGCTTCGGTGTGGTTTTCAGATTTTAAGACTTGAAAAGATGGGACAAAGTAATTATTATCCCCAACTCTGTTTTTGGGATCATATGTTGCGTCACCAAACAATAATAAATGTTTTGGTTTGAGTGAATCAACAAGTCCAGCTCTTTCGTAAAACATTTTCATCAAACGACGGATAGCAGTTGCATCAGGTGTACCACATGAAAATTCATTGTAAACTTGTTCCGTTGTGACAACATGCGTTGATGTGCCATTTGCCTCATGCAATGCAGCCAATCGTTCTGCTTGGTTTAAAAAACTTGGATGGGTTACAATGACGTAATCTTTGTTGGGTAATCCATGTAGGTTTTGATTTTGAACGTAGCCAATTGCAAATGGAGTGAGTAAATTTGCTAAAGAAAAAGCAATGAATTCGTGCAAAGTATCTGTGTTTTGTTTGAATTCAATTGCGGAAGAAAGATTTACTGTTGTGAGCGACATAGGATTTCGTTTGTTTGTTACATCCCAAATAATCAATCCTGCATTTGTTGTTGAGATGCTGAATTTTGAAATATTTCCAGCGCCAACACTTTCTAAGTCGCGAAATTGAAATTGAGTACCATCAAATACCAAATTCCTCCTACATGTTAACGTCAAAAAATCCAAATATCCTTTAATGGTTGGATTAACGCGATTGAAAGTGATAGAGATGTTTTGATTAGATGACGTTGGTTGATAAGTAAAAAAACTTGCGTTTCGCGCATAGTCACCTGAAACAGCTGATGCGTTTTGCGTAGCTAATAATTGATTGTTTTGTTTGAATTGAAAAAAGTTACCTCCAGTTCTTGCATTAGTCGCCAGAGCATATCTAATTGTAACAGGTTGATTAAGCAATATATCTGGCACATTAAAACTAAACGATTGCGTTAAAAACCCATCAAACAATTCACCATACCAACGTTGACCACCTTTGACTAGGTTGTACTTTTCTTCTTCATGAATAGCATAGTAATTATAATCAGTAACTGTAGTTGTTGCAACTAAAGAGGAATTATCAATTGTTTGAATTCTACTTGGTGCATCCGTCGCATCAATATGAATGAAATAGTGTGCAACATCAGAATAAATGTTCTGTGTACGTTCAAAACCATTCAAATTGGTATAATCCCAGCGATGAGGTCCTGCAGCATAAAATGCAAAGTAATCACCATCATTAAAAACACCATCTGATTCACCAATAGCCAGAATCGGATTTTTAATCAAGTCATCAAAATAAAAACCAGCATTTGATTCGGATAATCTGCCACTTGCATTGCCATAAACATTAACTGAAGAAGGTGATAAATTTGCAACATCAACACCTAAACTTTGCAAGAGCTGTTTATCAATTTTATAAACACCATCAGTTGGAATAGCTATCTTATACCAACTTCCATTTGATAACGATGAGTTCGTTACATAATCTTTTTGTTGCATCAACGGACTACTTCCTTTATAGGTATAAGTAACATTAAAAGCTATGATTTTGGTTAACTGACCATTTGAGAAATAATATGGAATCAAGGCAATTGCAATACTTGTTCCTTTTTTTGTTTGTTGTGGTATTAAATGGACAAAAGGTTCTTTTCCAACTGAAAAAGGTGAGTCTGCTACTAGTTGCTCGTCCAAATCATTTGCAATTTCAGTTGAAATTATATGATAACTAACATCGTAATCTCCTCTAATCAAATCGATTGTAGCAGAAAATAAAGGCAATCCATCTTGATAAGAACCATTTTTAATAGCAGGAATTGAACGTTGAATCCCGTCAGCTGAAATATTTAATGGAGTAGTCCATGGAATTTCAAATGTAACATTTTGTGCAAATAAAGTTATTGTTGTTAAAAAGCTTGTGAAAGCTAATAAAACAAGCACTCTTCGTTCTAATAAAACTATCATTTTATGTATCATAGTACAAATTTGTAAAATAGATTGTAATCTTTACTTAAACGTGTGTAGTATTTTTTTATTTTTGTGTTTCGATGATTTATTTGAAACCATTGCGTTTTTTTTTCGTATTATTGGCGTAAAATTCATCAATTAAGCATTAATATTTTCGAATTCGAATGAGAAATGTTAAAATTTTAGTAATTTTTGGAGTACTATTTTGTGCGGGGAAACTTTATGCACAAGACCCAACTTTTACGCAGTTCTATGCAAATCCAATATACCTGAATCCAGCTTTTGCTGGGTCCAATGGTTGTCCCCGTTATAATATGAACTTTAGAAATGAATGGCCAAGTTTAACAAACAACTATATTACTTCTAGTGTATCTTACGATCAATATTTTAAAAATATATCTGGTGGATTTGGTGTTTTAGCGACAAATGATATTCAAGGAAAAGGAACAATCAATACTTCGATGCTTGGATTAGTTTATTCGTATCACTTAAAAATTAACAGAAAATTCGCTATGCTATTTGGTGTGCGAGCAGCTTGGTATCAAAAATTCTTGGATTGGGATAAATTGACTTTTGGCGATATGATTGATCCTCGTAGAGGATTTGTATTAGGGACTAATGATGTGCCAAGAGGTGGTTCAAGAGGATTTTTTGATGCGTCTGCTGGATTTGTTGGTTTTTCAAAACGTTTTTTCTTTGGAGCTGCTGCTCATCATTTGAACAGACCAAATGAATCAGTGATTATTGGTAACTCACCAATGCCTATCCGATTTACTGCACATGCAGGAGCAGAAATTCCAGTAGGTGGAAAATCGAAGTACAATACGAACACTTCGATTATGCCAAATATCATTTACCAATACCAACAAGGTTTTCAAGAATTAAATCTTGGAACGTACGTGAAATATGGTTCTTTCCAAGCGGGTGTTTGGTTTAGAAATCGTGATGCATTTATATTAACAGTTGGAATTAACACCGGTAAATTAAGAGTCGGATATAGCTATGATGTGACTGTCTCTCCATTAAACAATGGAAAATCAGGAGGATCTCACGAAATTTCACTTGGAATTTACCCCGTGTGTAAACCAAATGTACGTCCGTTCAAAATGATTGTCTGTCCATCTTTTTAACTATTTTTGTAACCTTTTACGAGAAATACGTTAAATAGATTAACTTTGGGATTCCAAAAAAAATGAAAAAACAAACCAAGCATATGAAAATGTTGCGTTTATTAGCAATAGCAATCGTTGGATCAACGGTTGTTTCTTGTAGTCATGATGTATCTTCATCAACTGGCTGGGATTATAATAATTCAGAACAAGGTGGCTTTCAAAAAGTACCATTTGTTGACCAAGAAACTGGTCCAGGATTGATTATGATCGAAGGTGGTACCTTCACAATGGGAATGGTAGAACAAGACGTTATGTTCGATTGGAACAACCGTCCTGCTCGTGTTACTGTTTCTTCCTTTTACATTGATCAAACAGAAGTAACAAACTTCCATTGGTTAGAATATTTATACTGGTTGAAAAGATCGTATGAAAATTACACAATGGTTTATAAAAATGCATTGCCAGATACGCTTGCTTGGAGAAGTCCATTAGCATTCATGGAGAAAAATGTTGATTACTACCTACGTCACCCAGCATACAGAGATTATCCTGTTGTTGGCGTTTCTTGGTTGCAAGCTTCTGACTTCTGTAAATGGAGAACTGACCGTGTAAACGAATTTATTTTAGTTCGAGAAGGCGTTTTAGGTTGGGATGTTGCAGCTACAAACGAAGCTACATTTAATACCGATGCTTATTTAGCTGGTCAATTTGAGCAAAGCGAAGAATTGGGAGGTAAAAAATTCAAAAATTTAGATCCTGTTAAAGGAGATGGTAAAAAATTAGCTGACCGTATTGTTATGATGGAAGACGGGGTATTATTACCGCGATACCGACTCCCAACTGAAGCGGAATGGGAATTTGCTGCTGCAGGTTTGATTGGTAATTTAACGCCAGGTTCAGAAGTAATTAGTGAACGTCGTCAATATCCATGGAATGGACATTATGTTCGCCAAGACAATGCAGAATTCCAAGGAGCTATGCGTGCTAACTTTGTTAGAGGTCGTGGAGATTACATGGGAGTTGCAGGTCAATTGAACGACGGCGCTGATGTTACTGCTCCAGTTGAATCTTTCTGGCCAAATGATTACGGTTTGTACCACATGGCTGGAAACGTATCCGAATGGGTAATGGATGTTTACCGTCCTTTAACTTCAGAGGATTACAACGAGTTTAGACCTTTTAGAGGTAATGTATACCAAACAAAAGTATTGAACAACGAAGGTGTTGTTGATGCTAAAAATGGTCAAGTATTGTATGACATTCACGGAATGAAAGAATACTTAAACGAATTTGAGCGCGTGCGTTTCCAACGTATATCTGCTGCAAATCATGACCCATTAGATACCGTTATTCCAAAAGGAATTGCTGCAGGTAACAAAGCGAAACACAACAAAGGTTTGTCAGCTAACAGCGGTTTTGCACCAGATCCTTTTTATGTTTCTCACAACAACAAAAAAGATTCTGCTGAATTAGCGATGATTGCTGAATTGAATAAGATTTTGGATTTAGCAATTATTGATGCGAACGACAAATACGAAATAGAGGCAAACACACGTATTCAAGAAGAAATTTTTGAAGGTGTATTCGCTTCTGACAGAACACGTCAAGGTCGTGATGAAGAATATCCTTTCGAAATCATTACCATGTTACGCGAAGGTTTCTCTGAATTCATCATCAATACACCAGGTAAATTAAAATACCGTAATGTAACAGAAGAAGAGAATATCGGTCGTTTGAACTACAGAAAAGATGACTATATTGATTATTTAGATGGAGATATCGAAAGTTCAATTTACTTTAATAATGACGATATCAAAAACAAAATCAATCAAGCGTCACAAGATCCAAAATTGTTGATGTATCAAAGTGAATTTGAAACATACGGTTTAGATGGTACTCCTATCAAACCAACTGACAAAACATCTTGGCCTACAACATTGATTTCTGATAAATCACGTGTGTACAAAGGAGGTTCTTGGAAAGATCGTGCATACTGGTTAGCTGTAGGTACACGTCGTTTCTTAGACGAGGACAAATCTACTGCAGCAATTGGTTTCCGTTGTGCAATGGATCGCGTAGGAAGTCCAGTTGGACAAAACTACAACAAGAAAAAAGAAAAGAAAAAATAAGAACATTCTATAACTGAAACCCACTCTTCGCAAGAATTGTGGGTTTTTTTATATCATAAAATATGACCCTACTCTATTCTGAATTTTTAACAAGTACAGGAGTACAAACAGATACACGAAAAATCACACAAAACTGTCTGTTTTTTTGTTTGAAAGGTGCCAACTTTGACGGGAACACTTTTGCTGCAGAGGCAATAGCAAAAGGAGCTTTCAAAGCTGTTATTGATGATGTTCGGTTTGAAATTCCTGGAAAAACGATTTTAGTAACCGATACCTTACTCGCGTTACAAGAACTAGCAAATGAACACCGAAAAACGTTAACCCTTCCTATCATTGGAATTACAGGAAGCAATGGCAAGACAACCAGTAAGGAATTAATTGGAACAGTGCTCGCAACGCAATTCAACACCTATTTCACCAAAGGAAATCTGAACAACCACATTGGTGTTCCTCTTTCGTTATTGGAATTAACTGCTGAACATGAAATTGCAGTAATTGAAATGGGAGCAAATAAACCCGGTGACATTCATGAATTAATGAGCATTGCCGAACCAACGCATGGAATTATCACCAATATAGGGCGGGCACATTTGGAAGGATTTGGAAGTCTGGAAGGTGTGATACAAACGAAAACAGAATTGTATCGTTTTTTGGCGGAATCTGACGCATTTTTGTTTGTCAATAAAAATGATCAAACTTTAACCAATCATTTACCTGCAAATTGTTCAATTGCATATTATGGAAATGAAAGTGAATTGAGTGGTGAGCTAATTCGCCTGTCACCTTTTGTTGAAATGACTTGGCAAGAAGAAAATTACACAAGTCCCCTACTCAAAACGCACTTAGTGGGCGAATATAATTTCACTAATTTTTTAGCAGCTATTCGAATCGGACGTTTCTTTGGTATAACACGTGAAAACTGCAACAAAGCAATTACTTCATACGAACCAACTAATAATCGCTCACAAGTCAGTAAAACAGCTGATAACACGCTAATAGTTGACTGTTACAACGCTAACCCAACAAGTATGGCAGTTGCGTTATCTAGTTTTGCGAAGATCGATAACCATGCGAAAATTTTTATTTTAGGTGACATGCGTGAGATGGGGCAAGATGCAGCCATGGTTCACGAAGAAATTGTGCAACAAACAATCGATTTGCGCTTGAGTGGCTTTTTTATTGGCGAAGAATTTTTGCGGTTCAAAGGAACACATCCTCAGGCAATCTTTTTGAAATCAATTGAGCCCTTAATTGAACATTTTGAACACAATCCGCCTAAAGACTTATTGATTTTACTAAAAGGTTCACGCGGATTAGCATTGGAAAAAGTCATTCCTTATTTATAAAATAACCCCAAACAAAAAAGGATGAACAAAACGTTCATCCTTTTTTTATTTTTTTAATTGTTATTTAGTCTGCTAAAATACCTCTTGAGATAACAATTTTTTGAACCTCTGATGTTCCTTCATAGATTTGAGTGATTTTTGCATCACGCATCAAACGCTCAACATGGTATTCTTTTACGAAACCGTATCCACCATGAATTTGAACAGCTTCAACTGTTTGTTCCATTGCAACTTTTGACGCATATAATTTCGCCATTGCAGAAGATTGGTCAAAGTTACGACCGGCATCTTTATCAGCAGCTGAACGATAAACCAACAAACGAGCAGCTTCAATTTCTGTTGCCATATCAGCAATTTTAAATGCAATTGCTTGGTGTTTGTAAATTTCTTTTCCAAATGCTTTGCGCTCTTTCGAATAAGCAGTTGCTAATTCAAATGCTCCTGCTGCAATACCTAATGCTTGAGCAGCAATACCAATACGACCACCAGAAAGTGTTTTCATGGCAAATTTGAAACCAAATCCATCTTCACCAATTCTATTCGCTTTTGGCACTTTCACATCGTTGAACAACAATGTATGTGTATCACTTCCTCTAATTCCTAATTTATCTTCTTTTGCACCAACGATGAAACCTTCCATGCCACGCTCAACAATCAACGCGTTGATTCCTCTGTGTCCTAATTCAGGATTTGTTTGTGCAATTACTATATAAGTTGAAGCAGTTGAACCATTTGTAATCCAGTTTTTTGTACCGTTTAACAAATAGTAATCTCCCATATCTACAGCAGTTGTACGTTGTGAAGTTGCATCTGATCCAGCTTCTGGTTCAGACAAACAAAATGCACCGATTTTTTCTCCAGTCGCCAATGGAACCAAGAATTTTTGTTTTTGTTCTTCGTTTCCAAATTTCTCCAATCCCCAACAAACAAGTGAATTGTTAACGGACATACACACAGAAGTCGAAGCATCAACTTTGGAAATTTCTTCCATTGCAAGTACGTAAGACATTGTGTCCATACCGCCTCCGCCGTATTTTGGATCAACCATCATTCCTAAAAATCCAAGTTCACCCAATTGTTTCACTTCTTCCACAGGAAAACGTTGGTCACGATCGCGTTCAATCACGCCTGGTTTTAAAACATTTTGTGCAAAATCACGGGCTGCATCGCGTACAGCTTTTTGTTCTTCAGTCAATTCGAAATTCATCAGTTTCGGAGTTTATTTTATATTTGTTCGATATGACAAATGTACCTATAAAAAGTTTAATTTCATCGCTATGAATACGTACAATATTATTGGAATTATGTCCGGCACCTCTTTGGATGGTATCGATATCGTTGCTGCTGAATATCGGAAAGTCGCCGATAACAATTGGAAATTCACAATAAGAGCCGCTGCAACTTATCCTTTTTCGAATGGATTAATTGCTTCTCTTTTTGATGCAACGAACCTTTCAGGCGCCAAATTAGCCTTTTTAGATCACGAATTAGGCGTGTATTTTGGCACGTGTGTGACTGATTTTATACAAAAAAATAATTTTTCATCAACAGAATTTGATGCGATAGCTTCTCATGGTCAAACAATATTTCACCAACCTGCAAAAGGATTTACCGTACAAATTGCGAATCCTGCTGTAATTGCTGTGAAAACTGGTATTCCTACCATTGGGGATTTCCGTTCTAAAGATGTGCTTTATGGCGGACAAGGCGCACCACTTGTGCCAATTGGCGATCGTTATTTATTTGGAAATCAAGCTGATGCATTTTTAAACATTGGTGGTTTTGCAAATATTTCAGCTTTTCAAAACGGTGTCATGAAAGCTTACGATATTTGTCCGGCGAATCTGCCTCTCAATAAATTAGCACGTTCTAAAGGTCTAGAATACGATAAAAATGGAGAAATCGCACGAACAGGTTCGATTAATTATTTTTTACTGGATTTATTAAACAGTCTCCCTTATTATGCCCAAGCTGCTCCAAAATCACTTGGCGTTGAATGGTTGGAAAACGAATTTTATCCGCTTTTAAAATTTGACAAGGACATCGAAAACAACTTAGCAACAGTCGTTGAACACATTGCAGACAAAATTGCACACGAACTCAACACCTTAGCAATCAATCGTTTGATGATAACTGGTGGTGGTGCTAAAAACAAGTTTCTAATTGAACGAATTCAACGTTATTACAAAGGAGAAATAATTGAGGTAAGTTCCGAATTAATCGATTTCAAAGAAGCATTGATTTTTGGATTACTAGGCGCTTTGTATCTCAATAACGAACCGAATTGTTTGGCAAGCGTTACGGGCGCATCCAAAGATGTAATTGGAGGAGTTTTACACCGCCCATAACAAGAAAATACCTATTTTTGTGCCACAATTGAAAAAACAAGCAATGAAAGATTTACTTCACAAATTTGAAACCAAACGCCCTGAAATCGTTTTTGAATGGAAAGATGCAGAAACCGAAGCAGAAGGTTGGGTAGTAATCAACTCACTTCGCGGAGGCGCAGCAGGTGGTGGAACACGTATGCGTGTTGGTTTGGACAAACGTGAAGTAGAATCACTTGCGAAAACTATGGAAGTGAAATTCACCGTTGCTGGACCTGCAATTGGTGGAGCGAAATCTGGAATTAACTTTGACCCGAAAGATCCAAGAAAAGAAGGTGTATTAAAAAGATGGTATGCAGCAGTTACCCCACTTTTAAAACATTACTATGGAACAGGCGGTGATTTGAATGTGGACGAAATTCACGAAGTCATTCCAATGACTGAAGCATGTGGTATTTGGCACCCTCAAGAAGGTGTGTTCAATGGCCACTTTCAACCAAAAGAAGCACAAAAAATTAACCGAATTGGTCAATTAAGACAAGGCGTTCTAAAAGCAATTGAAGATACAAACTATTCGCCTGATCCAGCCAAAAAATATGTCGTTGCAGACATGATTACTGGTTTTGGCGTTGCACAATCTGTTGCACATTTTTACGATATCTGGGGTGCTTCGACAAGCTCAGCATCCCAAAATACAGTTGCAGGTAAACGTGTTATCGTTCAAGGTTGGGGTAATGTTGGATCTGCGGCTGCTTATTATCTTGCGCAACAAGGAGCAAAGATCGTTGGAATTATTGACCGCGTTGGTGGATTAATCAACGAAGAAGGTTTTTCTTTCGAAGAAATAAAAGCATTATTCTTAGCTAAAAACGGCAATGAATTAGTTGCTCCTAATTTGCTTTCATTTGAAGAAGTGAACGATAAAATTTGGTCGGTAAATGCTGAAATTTTTATTCCATGTGCCGCATCACGCTTGATTACACAAGATCAAGTCAGTAAAATGATTACCGCAGGAATGGAAGTAATTGCAGCTGGAGCAAATGTGCCATTTGCCGACAAAGAAATTTTCTTTGGACCAATTGCTGATTACGCTGACAACCATTTGTCTGTTATTCCTGATTTTATTTCAAATTGTGGAATGGCGCGCGTTTTCGCTTATTTAATGAGTAATGACATCAACGAATTAACGGATAAAGGAATTTTTGAAGACACCAGTGAAATCATTAAAAATGCGTTAAAAGCAGCTCACGCAACAAATTCAAGTAAAAACGGAATCGCAAAAACTGCATTTGAAATAGCATTGAAACAACTGGTTTAAGATGCTCAAGCATTCAAAGAAAATATTTGTTGATTTTTTTGAAAGTGAAAAATCAGGTGGGTTAACACTTATTTTTTTTACAGTAATTTCTTTAACCCTAGCTAATTCTGCTTTTCAAGAAACCTATTTGGGTTTTTGGGAAAACAAGTTTGGCGGTTTGACGCTTGAACACTGGGTGAATGATGCCCTCATGGCAATTTTCTTTTTGTTAATTGGCTTGGAGCTGAAACGCGAATTTCAAATTGGGGAACTTTCTTCCTTAAAAAAAGCAGCGCTACCTATTTTCAGTGCCTTGGGAGGAATGCTTGTTCCAGCACTGATTTACTTGTTTTACAACTTTCAACAACCTACAGCGAATGGTTTTGGTATCCCCATGGCAACAGATATTGCTTTTGCACTTGGAGTATTATCATTATTAGGAAAACGTGTTCCTTTAGCCCTGAAAGTTTTTTTAACCGCACTTGCTGTCATCGACGACCTTGGAGCAATTTTAGTTATTGCTTTGTTTTATACCAAAACAATTATTTGGTCAAACTTAGCAGCTTCGCTCGGATTATTTGTCTTGTTATTAGTTTTTAACAAGCTAAAAGTCAAATCGTTACTCGTCTACATTCCTGTAGGAATTATCATGTGGTATTTCATGCATCATTCTGGCATTCATGCAACTATTACAGGTGTTTTATTGGCATTTGCACTTCCAACTAAACCCACAAAAAAACTGGCTTCTCCTGCCGAAATAACCCAACGTTTTTTACATTTCCCAGTTCCCTTTGTGATTTTACCTCTCTTTGCGTTGGTAAACACAGCAATCAGCATCAACGATGATTGGCTCACTTCCTTGACTTCTCCTGCTAGTCAAGGTATAGCAGTTGGATTAGTTATTGGGAAAACACTTGGGATTTTTCTATTCTCATGGCTAGCAATTAAAATAGGATTTGCAGAAAAACCCACTGGTGTCAATTGGAATCAACTTTTTGGTGTAGGAATATTAGGTGGAATTGGTTTTACCATGTCAATTTTTGTCACATTGCTTGCCTTTGACTCACCAACGCTTATCAACAATGGCAAACTTGCGATTCTTTTTTCCTCGCTCGTTGCTGGATTAATCGGTTATACTTGGTTGAGCTTTTCGCTCAAGGATAAAAAATAAGGAATGTAGTTTTCATTGTGTAACTTTTCTCTTAATAGCGCATTGTACAAGTAACATCAAACAGCTTTTTCCCCTTCGTAAACAAATGAGTGTGAATATCTCTTTGTTCGATCAATCAAACGAGGGAAAACGTAGGTTAATTTTGATGCATATTGTATTCATTCGAGAAAAAAATGAAAAAAGCGAAATTATTTACACTTGCATTCCTAGCGACTCCCTTGTTGAGTATCGCACAAATTACTGAATCTGGCGCTGACGTAGCAGCGGCAACTGCTGAAGCTGTCCCAGGTGAGGAAATATCTATTTTATCGTTTATCATGAAAGGTGGTGTGTTTATCATTCCAATTGTCCTTTTATTGTTTTATACGGTTTATGTTGTTGTAGAACGCTACCGTTATATCAAACGCGTAACAACACATAATGCTAATTTATTGAACGATATTCGTCCAAATTTGGAAAAAGGCAACTTGCAAGAAGCATTGAACCAAGTGAAGAACGATCAAACAGCGTTTGGTTCTGTTGTTGCAGAAGGAATCCAAACCATTGGACGCCCAGTTTCTGAAATTGAGTCGAACATGGAAAAAGTAGTCAATATCGAGATTGGCAAAATGGAAAAAGGCTTGAGTCACTTGGGATTGATTGCTGGTATCGCACCAACATTTGGTTTTATCGGAACAATTGCTGGGGTAATTAAAATCTTCTACAACATTTCGATTTCTGAAAATGTGAGTATTGGAAATATCTCAGGAGGTTTGTACGAAAAGATGATCAGTTCTGGAGCAGGATTGGTGGTTGGTATTATCGCTTATTCGTCATTCCATTTATTAAACGCCTTGATTGATAGCTATACCTTGAAAATTCAAACGACAAACTTGAAATTCGTTAACATCATTCAACGTCCAGAAAAATGGCAATAAAAAGAAAAAACAGGTTTCATGTTGGGATTGAAACCTCTTCCATGAGTGACATCATGTTCTTTTTGCTCTTGTTCTTTTTGATCATTTCAACACTAGCAAATCCGAATGTGATTAAAGTCCCACTTCCGGAAGCAAACAATACGGATAATACACCAAAACAACACCTTACTTTGTCGATTACAAGTGACAAACAATATTACTTGGACAAAGAAGAAGTGAGTAGCGGTGATTTAGAAACACGTTTGCTACAAGAAGTAAAAAAACGAAATGACGAAACAGTAGTTATTCGTCCTGCGAATGATTTAGACGTCCAAATTTTGATCGATATACTTCAATTAGGTTTGAAAAATCAATTAAAATTTGTCATTGCGACAAAAGCAGGATAAAAAGAAACATCACATGGAAATCACAATTCAACAAACAAAAAACGCTGATTTAAAAGATAAAAAAATAGCAGCAATCGTTTCTGGAACTGCCTTCGTGGTATTGCTTGTGACGCTTTATTTGTTTGGATTTTCTATCCCTACTCCTCCTATTCCAGAGCAATTGTTGTACAAGGATGCGGAAATGGAATTGATTCCACTGGAAGATGTACTGATTGAAACGGGAACTGGCGGAGGTGGTTCAGGTACACCTGCAGATGCCCAACAAACCGATGAGTATGTTCCGCAAACGCAACAAGTATTAACGCAATCAACGAGTAGTTCGAATGTTCGTTCTGGCGCATCGACTATTAACAATAACAATCGTTCATCTAACAACCCTACAAGTGCACAACAAACGAGCAACAATCCGTTTGGCTCAGGCGGAAGTGGTGGTGGCGACCAAGGTGGTATTGGACGTGGCATAGGTAACGATGAAGGAGATGGAAAAGGTCCTGGTCGTGGCGAAGGAACAGGTGGAAACATCAAACGCGAACGCATCAAAGACCCTAATTCAAACGGAATTGCTTCGGATGAACGAGGAAAAGTGGTTGTTCGGGTAAACGTAGACCAGTATGGAGATGTTGTTGGTGTTCCAACTTACGATCGTAATTTGACTACAATTTCGAATACAATTGTCATCAACAAAGTAGTACAATTGGTAAAAGAGCAAGCGAAATGGAACCGTGCACCTGGTGCAAAAATATTTACGACAGCAGTAACCGTTAGTTTGTCTCCTAAATAGGTCAACTTTCCTCTTTTCTTCCTATTTTTATAACAATTAACAAAGCAGATGTTCGTCTTACTTATCATAAGTTTAATTGTTTTGGGATTTTCCTTGTTTTTATACGTAGACAACGAGGAATGGAATTTCTTGAATGCTAATTTGCTTTACCGTTCATTATTTGACGGAAAAAACAAGCAATACGGCGCTTTTCAATTGCGGAAAAACCAAGCTGGCTTACTCACTACGATTATTTTCGTGTTTATCATTGCTACAGCAGGTTTAATTACATTAAAAAAAGTCGACTTATTACCCGAAACCAATTTAGCGAACATTGCAAACGACGTCAATGATACGACCGAATTTGTATTGAACAATGTGCAAAATACCGTTGAAACACCACCAAGCGCTTTCAATCACCAAGGAAATAATGGTGATAACCAACCTGTAGCACAAAATGGTTCAGCGTCAGAGGAAGATGGAGAAAGTGAACGACCTCAAACGACTTCAACAAATTCAACTACTCCCAAAGAAAACGCAAGTACTTCGGGGCAAAAGCCAAACAAACGCACGAGTGCCGAACAATCGATTTATGATTTCGAACGGCAATTGAAAGAATCAGTTGGCGGAAATGCAGAACGGGAACGTATTCAAAAAGAATGGGACGAGCGCAAGCGTCAACGAGAAAACAAAGAAAAACAAAAACCAGCCATCAATGGCGGTAATGGTGGTATTGCTGGCACAAATAATGGTGTAGATGGCAAAACACTAGTAACATGGGATTTGGATGGCAGGAAAGCACATTTAAACGATGACTCCAACGTAAAAATACCAGGTTATACTTGTGGAAAAGGAATCAATGCGAAAGTGACCGTTCGTGTAAAAGTCAATGCGAATGGTGATGTTATTTTCGCAAAAAGCATTGCCCCTGAAGGAACCAATCAATGCTGTGTGGACAAAGCAGAAGCTTACGCAAAAAAATCGCGGTTTGAATATGCTTCCAAATCTCTTCAAGAAGGAACAATAACCTACACCTTTAAATCACAATAACATAGTCCTTGTGAATTATTCCGAAACAATTGATTGGCTATTTCAGCAATTCCCAGCGTATCACTTATTGGGTCAACAAGCATACAATCCCGGTTTAAAAAACACCGAGGAATTAGCGGAATTCTTTGGGAATCCACAACAAAAGTTGCGTTTCGTTCATGTTGGTGGAACCAACGGAAAAGGATCAACTTCGAATATGCTTGCTTCGATCTTAACCGAATCGGGAGAAAAAGTAGGATTATTCACTTCCCCGCACCTTTTTGATTTTACGGAACGTATTCGCATCAACGGTCAGCCAATCGACTCTGCATTTGTGATTGCTTTCTGTGAAAAAGTGCGCACACACAAGTGGACAATTCAGCCTTCATTTTTTGAAATCACTTGGATGTTGGCCTTGAGTTATTTTGAAGCAAAGGAATGTAGCATTGTCATTGCTGAAGTTGGACTTGGGGGGCGTTTAGATGCAACCAATATCATTACACCTGTTCTAGCTATCATTACGAACATCGGACTCGATCACACGCATCTTTTGGGAGATACGAAAGCAGCCATCGCACAAGAAAAAGCTGGAATTATCAAAAAAGGGATTCCTGTTGTTATTGGCGAACCAGATAGCGCCTTAAACCAGCAATTTGACAGCATTATTCAACAAGTCGGCTCAACACGCATACCATTGGAGCCAATTACTGATTATCCTGCTGGAATAATAGGGTACCAGAAAAAAAACTATCAACTTGTCTTAACAGCCAGCACCTACCTGATGCAAATTGGTTTTCAAATCAACAATAACAGCATTTTAAAGGGAATACAGCGCTTAAAACAAAATACGGGATTCATTGGTCGCTTGGAACTTGTGGATACAGCACCAAACGTTTATATCGATTGTGCGCACAACGCCCACGGAATAGCTGAGTTATTCCAAAGTATTCCACCAAGCGCAGGAAAACTTCATTTGTTGTACGGTACAAGTTCAGACAAAGATTTAACAGAAATTGCTCCTTTGTTACCTAGCAATGCTCATTATTACTTTACAACGTTTTCCAACGAACGTTCTGCAACCACTGCGCAATTACAGATGAATTTCAGTGAAATCGGTGAAAAAGCAACGTTTTTTGAAAATCCACTTGCAGCATATCAAGCAATGCAACATGCTGCAAACAAGAATGATACCTGTCTCATATTCGGTTCGTTCTTTTTAATTCATGATTTTTTTGAACTTTTTTTTCAAAAACCCCTTGCAGAATAAAATTTATCACTTATATTTGCACCCGTCTAACAGCAACGGCGAAAAGACATAAATAATCGGGAGATTAGCTCAGTTGGTTCAGAGCGCCTGCCTTACAAGCAGGATGTCGGGGGTTCGAATCCCTCATTTCCCACTCTGATAAAAGCATTGTTCGAAAGAATGATGCTTTTTTTGTTTAGAACGAGTCTGCGTTCACGCAAGCGAGGGACAAATAAAAAAAGAAAGCGCTGAACGAAGTGAAGCAATGCTTTTATCCATTGCACGTCGAGAAGAAAGGATATCTAATCCCTCATTTCCCACTCTGATAAAAGCATTGT